>ERZ791927.15-NODE-15-length-223526-cov-15.060048_pt1 | contig 223526 bp, 197 predicted proteins | sample MGYA00510130_ERZ791927 | MGnify/ENA primary metagenome ERZ791927 (study PRJEB30046, sample SAMN00792055) | human gut metagenome | study: EMG produced TPA metagenomics assembly of the A metagenome-wide association study of gut microbiota in type 2...
ATGTTTCAAGAGTAAAAGAGTACACTGACAACATTCTTTTAATCGGCATTAACTACGACTCTAAAACCAAGCAACACTCATGCGTAATTGAGGAATATCCAAAGCAATAAACATCTTTGAGTATCACTTTACAAATTTATGCCAAATTCATGGTTTTTAGGCGAGTTGAGGAGCTGTGCTCCTCATGAAATACTGACAGAACATTTGTATACAAAGCTAGTACACAAAAGGATTATTAGCTTTTTCTTCTCCTATGCTTGTATCAGGACCATGTCCTGATAGAACAGTTGTCTCAGGAGGTAAGGTAAAGAGCTTTTCTTTTATTGACAGCATTAAATCGTCAGTATTCCCCAAATAAAAATCTGTTCTACCCACAGATCCTTCAAATAAAGTATCACCTGTTAAAACATACTTTTCTTTTTCACAATAGTAGCTAACACCACCAGGAGTGTGACCTGGTGTTGATAAGACTTTTAAACTAAAGTCATGCATTGGGGTAATAATTTCACCATCTTTTAAATATTGAGTATCAAAGACGGGGGCATTATCAAGTCCAAAAGCTTTTGCTTGTTTATCTAAAGATAACAATAAAGGTGAGTCTTCAATTGAGCTACCATAGATTTTAGCGTTAGATAACTCATGAAGTCTTGCAACTCCACCTACATGATCTAAGTGCATATGTGTAATTATAATTGCCTTTAATTCAATATTTGAATCATGAAGAGCAGTGTAAATATCGTCAGCTCTTGCACCAGGATCGCTTACAACAGCTTGCTTTTTCTCTTGATTGATAAAGATCCTGCAATTTTGAGCAAAAGGAGTAACTCTTACAACTTGATAGCTAATCATAATAACTTATCCTCTAGATCTATTTATGCTACATCACAGCTATATCTAAGCCCTTTAAGTAGAAAGTTTCTGGACAAGGAAGGGATACTACATGATCCTCATCCTGTCTTAGAGTGCCTAAAACACGACCGTCAACACCAGCATCGATGGCAGCATCTGCGACAATCTTTTGGAAGAGAGCAGGATCTACAAGACCTGAGCATGAGAAAGTTAAAAGATGACCGCCTTTAGCTACAAGCTTAAGTCCTAATCTGTTAATGTCCTGATATCCACGGCAAGCCTTCTTTAAGTTAGCAGCGCTTTCAGCAAACTTAGGAGGATCTAGAATTACCAAATCATATTTAGCTCCTTTTTCTACCTGTTCACGCAGATAGGCAAAAACATCTTTCTTTAAGAACTTACAGCGACCAGGATCTAAATGATTAAAGGCGACACCTGTTTTAGCAGCATTTAGAGCATGCTCTGAAACATCTACGTTCTCAATGCGCTTTGCGCCTCCCTTTAAAGCCCAAAGACCAAAGCCTCCGGTGTAGGAGAAACAGTTTAATACTGAAGCCCCTTTAGATAAGGAGCCTGCCTTAATTCTAGATAGTCTCTGATCAAGATAAGCTCCTGTCTTATGACCGTTTTTGATATCAACAGGAATATAGACCTGACCTTCTTCACGAACATAGATGGTATCATCTGGTTCAGTTCCAATAACTACACCTTTTCTTACAGGTAAGCCTTCTTTTGCTCTAGATTTGGTATCTGATCTTTCATAAATTGAACATTCAGGAAAGATTTCTTTTAAAGTCTGACAGATGATGTTCTTATACCTTTCCATGCCACATGAGGAGATTGAAATTACAATAAACTCATTGTACTTATCTGCAATCAATCCTGGTAGTAAATCGCCTTCAGAAGAGATAAGTCTTACACCGTCATTGCCACGGGCAAATACATTTTTTCTTAATGAGATTGCATCTTTTACTCTTGATGCAATAAGAGCATCCGTGATTTTTACGTTTTCATCAAAAGATAATGCTCTTACTCTAATCTGTGAATTAGGACTGTAAAGACCATAACATAAGAACTCTCCTGCCTGATTTACAACCTCAACAGTCTGACCCATTTGCAATGATTCATCAGCTTTTTGAATTGCTTTTGAGAAGATCCATGGATGGTGGCGGAGCAAAGACTTTTCTCTGCCTTCATTTAAGATAACTGTACCTGTTACAGATTGCTGAGCACTCATGTTAAATCCTGTGTTAAAAGAAAACCTTTATCAAATTGTATCTATTCTCTCATTAAAACTCTTATTTTATGCTTATCTTCTGGTATTTAATACTTTTTAGTTACGCTTATGTAAGAGAATAAAAATCTTGTCGTCTTGATGTTAGAATACGCTTACTATTTTATTTAAGCTCTAAGTAATCACTAATTTCAAAAAAATAAAATTACGCTGAAAATATACAAAATTTAAGATAGCTATCATTATCTCAAAATGTCAGCATGCATGAAAATAGGAATTTCTATGTTGGATATAAAGAATATCAAAAATTCTCCAAAATTTAAGAAGTATGCTTGTTTATCAGTAATTGCATTATGCCTAGTAGGCTACACTGGATATAACTTTTTTAAAACTGAACCTGTAAGTTACATGTCTGTTAATGCTCAAAAAAGAGATATCAGTAAAAAGGTTTTTGCAACAGGTACTATTGCAGGACAAACTCAGGTTGATGTCGGTGCTCAGGTTTCAGGTCAGATCTTAAAACTATATGTACAGACAGGTGACGAGGTAAAACAGGGGCAACTTCTGTGTGAAATCGATCCTAAAATTCAGGAAACTGCTTTAAAAACTGCCAAGTCTCAAATTGCCATTATTGATGCTCAGATTTCTTCAAAAAACGCTGAGTTGAAGAAGTTAAAACTGGAGTATGAGCGTCAAATGAGATTGGTTAAAGCAGATGCAACCTCAAAGCAGGATGCTGAGGTGGCGTCCGCCGCTTATGACATGGCTTTAGCCTCATTAAAAGAGTTAAAAGCTCAAAAAGAAAAAGCTCAGCTGTCGTTAGATGATGCTAATACCAATTTAGGTTATACCAAGATCAAAGCGCCTATTGACGGAACTGTTTATGCAACCGTAGTTTCAGAAGGTCAGACTGTTAATGCCAATCAGACTACACCTACCATCTTACGTTTAGCTACCTTAGACCATATGAAAGTAGAAACCGAGATCTCTGAAGCTGATGTGGTAAATGTAAAGCCGGGCATGGATTGTACCTTTACTATCTTAGGTCTTCCTTACAGAGAGTTTAAAGGAAAGTTAGACAAAATTGATCCTGCTCCTTCATCATATGAATCATCATCTGCAACAAACTCAGGTTCATCATCTTCAAGTTCTAGCACCAATTCAACAGCAATTTACTACAACTCAGATGTAATTGCAGATAACTATGACAGAACCTTACGTATTGATATGACAGCCGATGTCACTATTGATGTTGCTTCAAAAAAGGACGTTCTTACATTACCTCTTACAGCCATGAGAACCATGGCTGAGAATGAGTGCACTGTTTATGTTTTAGACAGTGATGATAAGGTTCAGACAAGAAAAATTAAGACAGGTCTAAAAGACGATCAGTACATCGAGGTTATCTCAGGCATTACACCTGAGGATAGAGTAGTTATCGGTGATGATGTAAAAACAGCTGAAGAAGCTGCCATGAAGAATGATAGACGTAGAAAAGGTCCATTCTAATGAGTAAAGTGCTTTTGAATTTAAAAGACATTAAAAAGTCTTTTGGACAAGGCGAGTCTAAAGTAGAAATACTGCATGGCATCAACCTTACCATCAATAAAGGTGAGCTAGTTGCTATCATTGGTCCATCAGGATCTGGTAAATCTACTTTAATGAATATCATAGGCTGTCTTGATACACCAACTGAAGGTAGTTATCAGGTCGACGGTCATGACACTTTTAACATGTTACCTGATGAGCTGGCCTCCTTAAGACGTGATTTCTTTGGCTTTATTTTCCAACGCTACCATTTATTAGGGCATTTAAACGCGATGGAGAATGTGCAGGTTCCTGCTATTTATTCAGGTACTGGCAAAGAAAAAAGAGAGTCTCGCTCAGTTAAATTACTGGAGATTTTAGGCTTAGGCAATAAAACTGAGAACAAGCCTTCACAGTTATCAGGTGGTCAGCAGCAAAGAGTTTCTATTGCAAGAGCTCTGATGAATGGTGGACAGATTATTCTTGCCGACGAGCCTACAGGTGCTCTTGATTCAAAGTCAGGCGCCGAGGTGATGGATATTCTAACTGAGTTAAACAAAGAAGGTCACACTGTGATCCTAGTTACTCACGATCCTAGAATCGCAGCTCATGCGCATAGAGTAATTACCATTAAAGATGGAGCCATTGAGTCTGATACTGTAAATGACAACATCTCTGATCATCAGAATAAAGATGATGTCTCTCTTGCAGTTCATTTTTCAGATAAAGTCGTAAATTCTTACAGAGCTTATTTTGACAGATTCAAAGAGGCTTACACCATGGCCATCAGAGCCATGATTTCAAATAGAATGAGAACTTTACTGACTATGCTCGGTATTATCATCGGTATTATGTCGGTGGTAACAGTTGTGGCTCTGGCAAGAGGTGCTTCTGATCAGATCATTTCAAATATCTCATCCATGGGCACTAATACCATCACCATTATGCCAGGTCAGAAAATGGGTGATATGAGATCGGGTAGAGTAAGAACACTGTCAGTTAAAGATCTTAAAGCTCTAAAAGGTCAGCCTTTTGTGGATTCAGCTTCACCTACAGTGCAAAACTCAGGTATGGTCCAAAGATACAATGTAGATGCAACAGCAACTGTCATTGGAGTATCAGGTGAGTACTTTAGAGTTTATGGAATGGAAATTGAAAAGGGCAGAATGTTTTCTGAAGACGAAGCCTCATTATCTCCTCAGGTTGGTGTTATTGATTACAACACTAAAAACACCTTTTTCAAAAATGAAGATCCTATCGGTAAAAGACTGTTTGTGCAGGGCAAGCCTATTACTGTAATTGGCTTACTTGTTGATAAGGAAGTAGCTTTCAGACATTCAGACAATCTGTATATCTATGTGCCATACAGCACTATGATGAACAGAATTGTAAAGCAAAACTATATTTCATCTATTATCGTAAGAACTGCAGATGGATTCTCTCCTGCTGTAGCAGAAGCATCTATTACCTCGTTGTTAAAATCGCGTCATGGCAGAAAAGATTTCTTTATGATGTCATCTGATACCATCATGAAGTCCATAAACCAGGCAACGGGTACTTTCACTTTGTTAATTTCTGCAATTGCTGTAATTTCATTAGTTGTAGGTGGTATTGGTGTGATGAATATTATGCTTGTATCTGTAACTGAAAGAACTCGTGAAATTGGTATTAGAATGGCAGTAGGCGCAAGACGCTCTGACATTATGACGCAGTTTTTGATTGAATCTGTTACAGTCTGCTTAATTGGCGGTATGTTAGGTGTAGTCTTTTCAATGGTTACAGGCTATGTCCTGTCTATCTTTGTTCCTAACATACCTCTATCATTCTCATTAGCCTCAATTGTAATTGCGGTCTTAACCTCATCAATAATTGGTGTGCTGTTTGGTTATATGCCAGCTCGTTCTGCTGCAAGATTGAACCCAATTGATGCTCTAGCTAGAGAGTAAGGATAAAAATATGCAAGAGAGTACTACTAAAGATTTTGATAATCTGTGTGGCGTAGATCCTTTAGTTAATATTTTTAAAGATCTAATTGTAATTGATACTAAATCTGATCCTACCTCAAAAACAGTTCCATCAACTGTAGGACAGTTAAGATTTGGAGCATACCTAATCTCAAGAATTAGTGAATTAGGTTTCTCTGCCAAGCAGGATGATAAAGGTATCGTTACTGTAACAATACCAGCAAGTGATGGTTGTGAAAATGCCAAATCCTTATGTCTATTAGCTCATATGGATACTGCGCCTGACTGCTCTGGTGCAGATGTAAAAGCTCATTTAGTCAAAAAATATCAGGGTGGAGAAATCAGACTTGAAAATGGTTTAATCCTAGATAAGTCAATTTGCTCTTCTCTTGAGGAAATGAAAGGGCAGGACATTATCGTAACTGATGGTAATACTCTTTTAGGTGCTGATGATAAAGCTGGTATCAGCGTGCTTTTATATCTAATGCACAATTTAAAGGTTAATAAGAATTTAAAGCATGGTCCATTAAAAATCATTTTCTCTGTTGATGAGGAGATTGGTCTGTCATCAACTCATCTTGATGTACAAGACATCAACTGTGACTACGGTGTAACCGTTGATGGTACTAAAGAAGGTGAACTTGATATAGCCACATTCAATGCTTATGGCGCAATCGTTAATTTTAAGGGACTGTCAGTTCATACAGCTGTAGCTTACAAAACCTTAAAGAACGCTATCTCTATGGCCAATGAATTTATCAATATGTTGCCTCGAGATGAAAAACCTGAAAATACTCAAGGAGAAGAAGGCTTTTACCATGTGCATAAATTTGAAGGCACTACAGAGAGCGCAAAGATTAACATGATAATCCGTGACTTTACAAAAGAAGGCATGGAAAAGCGACTTAAAGTCCTAGAAAAAATTGTGTCTTTACTCAATGACCGTTACGGTGAAAGTCGAGTGTCCTTGAAGACTGTGTTCCAGTATGCAAATATGGAACAAGTTTTAAAAGAGCATAATGAAATTCTTGAGATCCTACGCAAAGCTTATACACAAGCAGGTGTAACCATTGTTGAGAATAAGGTTCGTGGCGGTACAGATGGTTCAAATCTGTCAAATGAAGGTCTGCCTACACCAAACATCTTTACAGGTGCATTAAATTGTCATGGTCCTTATGAATGTCTGCCTGTTAATTCATTTAACAAAGCTTACAAAGTAACAGAAAAAATTGTAGAACTGTTGAGTACAACCATAAAATCATAGTTAAAGCATAATGAGAAGAGATTTTATTATGACTAGAAGTAATCATAAAAAGTATTTACGCAAAGCCTGCTTTAAAAAGTTAGCTTTGGTCGTTATGAGTTTGTCTTTATGCTCATGCTCATTGATGTTTACAGAATATAAAACACCTGAATTTCCTACAGTATCCTCATATAAAGATGCTTTCGAATTTACAGGTAATGAGGTAAATTCAGCTTATTACCAAGAGTTTTCTGATGCAAGGTTGACAGATGTAGTAAATAGAGCTTTAGAGCATAACTATGATTTAAAAACATCATATGTAAATCTTGAAAAGGCGATGTTGAATATCGATCTTACCGCTACAAACAATCATCCTACTGCCAATGCTCAATTAGGAGCAGATACTAAAAGAGCTTTAGATTACCATGACGCTTCTCATAAAAGCTCTCAAGGTTCATTTTCACTGTCATATCAGCTGGATTTATTCGGAAAACTCAGAGCTCAGAATGAAGCTTCTCTAGAGCAGTTTCACGCAACAGCCTATGATTATCTCTCAATGAGACTTACGGTAATAGAAACAGCCGCTAAAGCATACTGGCAGTATGCCTACGCAAAAGAGGCTGTAAAGCTTGGTGAGGATGATCTTAATGACTCTAAAGTAAGGCTTGATCTCGTTGAAAAAAAGTATCAGGCAGGTGCTGCTGACAGTCTTGATTTAGATGATGCTAGGATCAACCATTTAAAGGTGCAGTCAACTCTTGATGCAAGAAGAGCATCCCTTGAAAAGGCTTCAACAGCTCTTAATACTGTTCTTGGTATCACCGCAGACAGAAAGGTGGATGTTGCATCTTTAGATGAGGCGTCAGTTCCTGAGTTTTCATTATCAGTGCCTGCAAAACTGCTCGAGAGAAGACCTGATCTCATGAGAGATGAGGCCCTGTTAAAGCAGAAATACTCAAACTATAATGAAAAAAAGATGTCTTTCTTTCCAGATCTGACATTCTCCGCTGCTTTATCTTCAGGAGACACTGATACCTTCGCACGCTTTTTATCAAACCCTGTGGGGTCTCTTGGTGCTGCCGTAACCATGCCGTTTTTAAACTTCAACAAACTTAATATCGAAAAAAAGAGCTCATTAAAGGACATTGATATAGCTGAGCTTAACTTTGTTTCAGACTACATAAAGGCGGTACAGGAAGTTTACGATCTGATAACAGATGTGAAACTCTACCGTCAGGAACTCATCACTTTCAAGCAGAGCTATGAGTTGAGTGTAAGAAATTACGAACGCTATAAACTTCGCTATGAAGCAGGTTCTGTGGCTCTTTCTGATTTCCTTACTGCAGCTGACACCATGAGAAATTCAAAAATTGCATATTTGGCTGCAAAAAGAGATAATCTTGAAGCGACTGTATCACTGATGACTGCTTTAGGTGGCGGTACAGATACAGATCCTGACAGTTTTATAAAATAAGTTCTGTCTTAAGTAAAACAACATGTATTAGGGAAAATAGTGGCGTAGGGTATGTCAATCACATTAAGTTCCTGGAACATCAACGGTATCAGAGCAGTTTCTGCAAAAGAAGGCTTTGACTGGTTTAGAAATACTGATTACGACGTAATTGGCTTTCAGGAAACCAAAGCCAGTGCTGAGCAGTTGTCTGATGAATTAAAAAACAAACCAGGCTATGAGAGCTTTTTCTGCTCTTCAACAGTAAAAAAAGGCTATTCTGGAACTGCAGTTTTTACAAGGCTAAAGCCACTGTCGGTTGAGTTTGAACTGCCAGATGAAGAGTTTAAAGGTGAAGGCAGAATTATTCACCTTGAGTTTGAAAAGTTTCACTTCTTTAACGGTTATTTTCCAAATGGTGGTGCTGCCATACTTGATGAAAACGGCAAGCCTACAGGTGAATTTAAACGTGTTCCTTATAAAATGGGCTTTTTTGACAGTTTCTTCAAATATGCTCAGGAGCTAAGAAAAGATAAGCCTATTGTTGTATGTGGTGATTTTAATATTGCCCACAGAGAAATTGATCTGGCAAGACCAAAGACCAATATCAGCAACACAGGTTTTCTTCCTATAGAGCGCGCTTTTCTTGATAAGATGGTTGACGCAGGATACGTTGACACATTCAGACTCATACATGGCGATGAACCTGATATGTACAGCTGGTGGTCATACAAGACTTTTGCAAGACAAAAGAACGTAGGATGGAGAATTGACTATTTCTTTGTATCTGATGAGCTTAAAGGTAAAGTTCTTGATGCAAAGATTGAAACAGACGTCTTAGGTTCAGATCACTGCCCAGTGACTTTAGTCTTAGATCTCTAGGTAGGTAAGAACTGTCACATCTTTTTAAGACAGTGAGTTTGGTCATCGTTTTTACAAAATAGGCACAGTTTGCAAAAAATAAACACTGTGCCTTATTTATATCAAAAGTCCTTATTTTATCGACAATAAAGACGGAGACTTGGTAGAAAATCACCACATTTTATACGCAAAATATCTGACATTTTTGATATTTTTCGTTCAAATTGTCTATTTGACTTGAAGATCCTGTCTATTCGTCATTATAATGAACTACTCCTAGAGTTTGGGATAGTGAGGCAGTATCGTTACTGACCTCCTTTTTTGTTTAATTTATATTAGGTAATAATCGTGAATACTAATAATTTGTTGATACAGGGGAATACTAGAAACAGTATTTTGACAAGCAATTCGTGTAAGGCTTCATTCAACTCCTCAAACTATTATTATTGGCGATTTTATTCTTTTAATTAATTAGGCGGCTTTTATGACCATTGATAAGAATTTAAACCTGACCCCGCCTAATGAGGCAGGGCACGGCATTGTAGATACGAGAATTAGTGAAATGTACCAGGTGCTACCTCCAATTGCTGTAATCGAAAAGTTTCCAGCAACAGAATTTACCAATCAGATTGTTTCTCAGACAAGACGTGAGATCCATAATGTATATAACGGTGTTGATGACCGCTTAGTGGTTATCGCAGGCCCATGCTCAGTTCATGACACACAGGCTGCAATTGAGTACGCAAACCGCTTAATGAAACTACGACAGAAGTACGAAGATCAGTTAATTGTGATCATGCGTGTATACTTTGAAAAGCCACGTACAACAGTAGGTTGGAAGGGACTTATCAACGATCCAAGTCTTGATGATTCTCATGATATTAATCGTGGTTTAAGAATTGCTCGTAAGTTATTATGCGACATCAACAGCTTAGGCATGCCTGCTGCTACAGAGTTCTTAGATCCTATTACTGTTCAGTATATCGATGATTTCATCGCATGGGGCGCTATTGGAGCACGTACTACCGAGTCTCAGTTACACAGACAGTTAGCATCAGGTCTTTCATGCCCAATCGGCTTTAAGAATGCAACTGATGGTTCTGTAAAGATTGCAATTGATGCAACTATTGCTGCTGCTAATGAACACACTTTCATGTCAGTAAGTAAGATGGGGCACGTTGCTATTGTTCATACCAAGGGCAACGAGGATTGTCACGTGATCTTACGTGGTGGTCACGAGCCAAACTACAGTGCTAAGGATGTTGAGAATACCTGTCAGGCATTAGAAAAAGCAGGTCTAAAACCTATGGTTATGATTGATGCTTCTCACTCAAATTCACACAAACAGTTTAAGAAACAGGTTGATGTATCTAAGGATGTAGCAGCTCAGATTGCAGCTGGTGACAACCGCATCTTCGGTTTAATGCTTGAGTCTAACTTAATTGAAGGTCGTCAAGATCTTCCAAAGGATTTACGCAACTTAGTTTACGGTCAGTCAATTACTGACGCGTGCATCAACATAGAAGATACAGAGGCTATATGTGAGCTTCTGAATAATGCTGTGCTTGAGCGCCGAAAGGTAAATCAATCTAAGAAATAATAGAATAATGCCCAATGAAAAAGTTGGGCATTTCTGTTTTAATGATTAAACTAACTACTAAATCACAGAGGTTAACATGCATCCTTCATTATCTTTAGAAAAGTCAAAGATTAAGATCTTATTATTAGAAGGCGTTGATCCTAGTGCTGTAGAGTCTTTAAAAAAGGCTGGCTACACAAGCGTTGAGTACTTAAAGAAAGCTTTAGATGGTCAAGAGCTTTTAGATAAAATTGAGAATGTTCATTTTATCGGTATTCGATCACGTACCCATTTAACTCGTGAAGTTTTATCTCATGCTAAAAAGTTAATTGGTATTGGTTGTTTCTGTATTGGTACCAATCAGGTTGATTTAAAGGCTGCAGCTGAATTTGGTATTCCAGTATTCAATGCACCTTTCTCAAATACCCGTTCTGTAGCTGAATTAGTAACAGGTGAGTACTTACAGTTATTGCGTGACATTCCTGCTCGTAACGCTTTGTTACATCGCGGCGGTTGGAATAAGGCTGCAACCGGCTGTCATGAGGCCCGTGGTAAGACTATCGGTATCATAGGCTACGGTCACATTGGTACTCAGGTAGGTATTCTAGCTGAAGCTTTAGGTTTATCTGTAATCTTCTACGATACAGAGAACAAGATGGTTTTAGGTAACGCCAAGCAGGTAGCTTCATTAGATGAGTTGCTGGAAAAATCGGATATCGTAAGCTTACATGTTCCGGAGACTGCAACCACCAAAGGTATGATCGGTAAAGATCAGTTTGCAAAAATGAAGAACGGTGTTCGTTTCCTGAATGCTTCTCGCGGTACTGTTGTTGATATTGATGCTTTATGTGATGCTCTTCGTTCAGGTAAAGTAGCTGGTGCTGCAGTTGACGTATATCCTAAAGAGCCTTCAAAGAATGGGGAAGAGTTTGTAACTCCTCTGCGTGAGTTTGATAATGTGATTTTAACTCCTCACATTGGTGCAGGCACTGAGGAAGCTCAGAAGAACATCGGAACTGAGGTGGCTGAGAAATTAGCGCTATATTCAGACAACGGTTCAACTCTTACAGCTGTAAACTTCCCTGAGGTTACATTACCTGCAATCAGAGAGAACGTTTCACGCCTGCTGCATATCCACAAGAATGTTCCTGGTGTAATGCGTCAGATCAACGAGATCTTTGCAAAGTTAGGTATCAACGTTGCAGCTCAGTATCTTCAGACTACAGCTGAGATTGGTTATGTGGTTATGGATATTCATTCAAAAGAGCCGGAGAAGGTTGTTCCTTTATTAAAGCAGATTGAAGGTACATTAAAGTGCAGAATTCTGTACTAACAGAAAATCTTTAAGTTGCAAGGCTGACTTTTTATATTTGAGAAGTCAGCCTTTTTCTTTTTTGACTGCTGTTTTGTGACCTGTCCTCTTTAATCATGGAAAATCTGTAATACAATAAGGTTATGATTAAAAAGACTCTTCTATCATCTGTTTTGCTGTTATCTCTGCAGGTATCAACCTGTGGAGCTGTAATGAATTCAGGCTGGTCTGTCTCATCCTCATATGTGTGGAGACTTCTGGACAGTCATGATAATACTTTTAACAGCGGATCTCCTGCAAAAATCCTGCAGATCGACCGCACGGTAATGCACAGACAGGCCGTGTTTACTGTTAAAAGATCTCTCACCAACAAATACAGTTTTAAGACTGGCTGTATGTATCAGAGTGCAACTCCGGCCTTTGAACTTGACGTACCTGCCCTGGATATCTCAATGAATGACATGAACAGGGGATATGTTTTTGCCAGGTTTTTAGTTGACAAAGGTCAGGAATACTCACTGCGTGGACAGATTGTTCCTCCATCAAGAATTATCTTTGCACCATTTACAAAATCACAGCAGAAAAAACTCTCCGATCTCTTCTTGCAGATAGGCGAAGGCGGTCAGTTGCATATTGCCTTACTGCAAGGTATGAGAATGAATCCTCGAGTTTATTCTGTACCTTTAGAAGGCTTTTTTGACATCTCAGATAAGATTTTATCTGACTGCTCAAGGCTTAATAAGATGGTTCAAAATTACAATGGTACTGTAACCTTGTTACCTGATTATTTAACTAAAGAGCCTGAAGATGCTTCTCCTAAAGGCTTTTCTTTAAAGCCTAAGATGCCAAATGATGGGTTAACACCAATTAAGAATGAAGTTTTAGAAACCTCAGCAGCTGATCCTTTATCTGATCTAAAAACTGATAAAGAAGAGGATAAGGTTCCAGAGGTACAAGTATTTACACCAGGTGGTGGGGTAGCCTCAATTGGTGATGATGGCAAACCTATTGGAGCAGATGCTGTTCAAAACAAAGACAGCCAGGATTCTGACAATTTAGGTAAAGCAAAACCTATGACCATTGGCGATGACGGCAAGCCTGTACCTACTAACTCCAATTAAAACAAAACAGCCAGCATTGCGCTGGCTGTACTGTAAATTTTAAAGAATAGTTTCTGTTTTAGGCTTTAGCATCAACTTTTGGCAGAAAGATAGTTGCAATTGCAGCTATGGTAATAAAGCAAGCTACAGCATACATGATGTATTCAATGCCATAGGCATCGCCTAACATACCCATTAAAGGAGCTACTAAACCTCCAAAACTCATAGAAAGTCCTATAGTAAAGCCTGTTGCCATACCTACGTGCTTGCATAGAAACTTTTGACCTACAACTACAGTAGGAGACATGGCTGCAAAGAATAACAGGGCAAAAGGTACTAAAAGTAAAGTAGCTATCACAGCATTATCAGTTTGAGTGAACAGAATAATAAATGGAGCTGAGGCTAAAGATGCCCAAGTAATAATTCTGTTAAAACCAATCTTATCTGAGACAGTACCACCAGAGAATGTAGCAATAGCTCCAATTAGGGCTACCATGCCATTTAAAAGAGAAGCTATCTCATCGTTGATATTCAATTTGTGCATATAGTACAAAGATAAGAATGAAACGAAAGAGAACCAACCTGCTGATCTTACAAAAAGTATACCTACAAGGTAGATAAATCCTTTGATGTTTTCTTGCTGATTATTTTCACTGATTGCCTTTTTAACCTCATGATTATGGTGAAGACAAGCTACAGTGTAGTAATGGTTCTTCAGCATGAAGATGATGATCACGGCAATACCTGGAATGCACATTGCCAGGGTGGCATTAAGACCGAATAAAATATAAAGACCTGTAAAGTAGAATGGTCCGCAAGCAAATCCAAAATTTCCTCCAACAGAGAAAATAGACATACTTTTACCAAGCTTTGCACCACCAAAGGTATTGGCCATCTTACCACCTGCAGGGTGGAAAATAGCAGAGCCAATACCGTTCAGGCAAACTAGTGAGTAGAGTAAAATTTGGTTTTGAACGGTACCGATAAACATCACTCCTAAAAAGGCGCAGGCAATACCTATGCTCATTAAATAAGGTCTAGGCTTTGAGTCTGCTAAATTGCCTGCTATTGGTTGAATTAAAGCGTTTAGAATGGTATTTGCCATCATTAAAAGAGCAACTGATGAATATGAGTCAAGTCTGCCTTGCTGATACATGTAAGCTAAGATAATAGGCATTGATCCATGACACAGATCAGTTGCAAAGTGGCCTGCCATAAAAAACAAGTTTTCTTTTGTAGAAAAGAGTGCCATTAGTTCCTCACAAATAAAAATGGCGTATCAAAGTACGCCATCTTTACAACTTAAAAATTTATGCTCTTGTAGCTTCTTTCATCGCATGAACGTATGCTTCAAGCTCTTCAAGCATCTTCGGTACATTGTTAAGATTCTTCTCAACTATTTTAACACAGGCAGAACCGGCGATAGCGCCTTTAGCTCCAATCTCTAAAGCCTGTTTTACATGCTCTGGAGTAGAAATACCAAATCCTAAAACCGGAGTTGCTCCATGTAACTCTTTAATTCTGTTGATCACTTTTACAGGTTTACCAAAGGTATTCTCTGTACCTGTAATACCAAAGCGTGATAGCACATAGGTGTAACCTTTAGAATGCTTTGCAATCTCTTCTAAGGTTGCCTCATCAGCATTTGGTGGTGCAATTAACACGGTATGAACGCCGTTGTCATGCGCACATTTTTCAAAATCATCACATGTATGAAGCATATTGCATGGAATATCAGGAATTAAAACTCCATCGATACCAGCTTCATGAGCATCATGAAAGAACTTATTGATTCCACGAGCAACAACAACATTTGCATAAACTAGGATACTTACGAGAATAGAGTCATTCTCTTTTCGAATCTCTTTTACTAGGTTAAAGAAATCATCAGTGGTTGCACCTGATTTTAGAGCTCTTTTATCAGCATTCTGAATTACAGGACCATCTGCACAAGGATCAGAGAATGGGAAACCAAGTTCTAGAGCATCAGCACCACCTCTAATTAGTGCCTTTAAAATCTTAAGTGAAGTATCATAGTCTGGATCACATAAGGTTACGAAAGGTAAAAATGCTCCTTCACCTTTTTTATCAAGTTCGGCAAATCGATTTTCAAAACGGTTTTCCATGATGCTCTCCTTACTTTGTAACCTTTAAATTTGCTGTTGATACACCGTGCTCATTTACACAGCCCTTCTTTTCAAGAATATTTGAGACGTTGAAAATATCCTTGTCACCGCGACCAGATACATTAACTACTAAGATCTGCTCTTTGTTTGGATTTTGTCTCATAAGTCTTAAGGCAAAAGCTAAAGCATGTGATGATTCTAGAGCAGGAATAATACCTTCTTGCTGAGATAACTCCACGAAAGCTTCAAGTGCATCATCATCTGTTGCACCTACATATTTAACTCTGCCGGTTTCACCTAAGTAAGCATGCTGTGGACCTACTGAAGGAAAATCAAGACCTGCTGAAATTGAGTAAGACTCGTTAATCTGGCCATCATGATTCTGTAAATTCTTTGAATAAGCTCCAAAGAAGATACCATCAGTGCCTCTTGCTATAGTGCCACCGTGTTTTGGTGTCTCAATACCTAAACCGTAAGGTTCTACGCCGTATAAAGGAACATCTGTATCTAAGAAATCAGTAAACATACCGATAGCATTTGAACCACCACCTACACAGGCAATACATGCATCAGGCAGGCGACCTTCTTCCTGTAAGATCTGCTCATGAATTTCTTCACCGATGATCTTTTGGAATTCACGTACGATAGTAGGGAATGGGTGAGGTCCTGCTGCTGTACCAATCATATAGTGAGTGTTTTCAAAGTTAGCAGCATAGTCACGTAGAGCTTCGTTGCAGGCTTCCTTTAAAGTTGCCGCACCTACATTTACAGGAACAACTTCAGCTCCCATAAGTCTCATTCTAAATACATTTGGCTTTTGTCTTTCTGTATCAGTAGCTCCCATGTAAATACGGCACTTAAAGCCTAAAAGAGCACAGATTAAAGCAGTAGCTACACCATGCTGACCAGCACCTGTCTCTGCGATGATTCTGGTTTTGCCCATACGCTTTGCAAGTAATGCCTGACCTAAAACCTGATTGGTTTTATGAGCACCTCCGTGTAAAAGATCTTCACGCTTTAAATAGATCTTAGTTTTAGTGCCGTTGGTAATGTTTCTGCATAAGGTTAATGGAGTAGGGCGACCTGCATATTTATTTAATAAATCGCTTAATTCCTTTTTGAACTCAGGATCATTTCTCGCTTCAACGAATGTCTTTTCTAACTGGTTTAGTGCTGGTAGTAAAACCTCTGGAACGTACTGTCCACCGTATTTTCCAAAGAAAGGATTTAAAATTGTCATGATATACTCCGAAATTTTAGTAATTGTTTATAAGCTTGAAAGTCTTGTTGATAAGTTCAACATCTTTGATACCTTTACTTTTTTCAAGCTTTGAATTTAAATCAAGTCCTGCAAAGCCATAATTTAAGGCTTTCTCTACATTGTCAGGTCCAATGCCTCCTGAGAGCAGGCACTTTGACTTATCAAGTGAGTCTGGAATTAAATTCCAGTCAAAACTTGTACCAGAACCTGGATTAGATGAATCAAGGATAATTAGATCTACAAAAGGTAAGTATTTATCGACCTTTACAAAATCACTTAGCTCTTTAATGTTAAAGGCTTTGATAATTCCTGTATCAGGTAGAAGACTCTTTAATGTTTTTATTGTGTCGATACTTTCATTGCCATGCAATTGCAGGTAATCTAAAGAAACTGTTTTTACTTTATTTACCATCTTCTCTACAGTAGCATCTACAAAAACACCGGCAAAGCGGATTTGTCCTTTAAACTCTTTTACAAAGCTAACAGCTTTTTCGTCACTTACAAAACGGGGGGACTTAGGCGCAAAAATAAGACCTCCGATGGATACGTGGTTTGAAACAGCAGCTTTTAAAGCGTCCATTGTGGTCAGACCACACAGTTTGTTTAAACCATAAAGCATGGAATTTGCTTTGAACACTACGTCACGATGAGCTGTAAGAGATGAACCTATTAAGAAGTTTCTAATTGGATTTAAAGAAACTAAATCTTTGTGAGTATGAATACCTGACTCAGAGACAACTTTTACAGATGAAGGAAATAATTTATAAAGCTCCCTGGCATTGTCTAGATTTACCTCTAAAGTTCTTAAATTGCGGTTGTTGATACCAACAATTTCAATCTTTTTAGAGATTGCGTACATTGCATCATCTTTGTCGTCTACTTCAGTTAAGACATCCAGGTTTAGTGAATGAGCATAATTGAAGAGTTCTTCAAACTTTGCTCTGGTAAGTACACTTAACATCAGTAAAACAGCATCAGCTCCTGCAATGTAAGCTTCATCAATCTGCTCTTTGCAGATGATGAAATCTTTGCAAATAACAGGAAGAGAGCAATGCTCTTTAACATACTTTAAATAATCAAGAGATCCTTTAAAGAAATGCTTTTCACACAGAACAGAAATGGCACTAGCTCTTTTTTCATAGCAGGAAATTAGCTTATCTAAATCAAAGTCTTTGCAAAAATCACCTAAAGTAGGGGAGGACTGTTTGCACTCTAAAATAAAGTTTCTGCCATCTTTCTTTTCAAGTGCTTTAGATAATGATCTTAGAGGAGCTGTTCTTTGTCCTTTTAAGACAATCTCTTTTACATCAAGAACTTTTTTGTTGATGATTGTAGCTAGGACAGTACCCTCAAGACCTTCATGATTAAGACCTAGATAACTTTTGGCTTGTGCTGTTAGAGGCTCTGTGTGTAACATTTTTAACCTTGATATCGTTAATTTAATTCTGTAGTTAAAGTCTCTTGTCTTTAAGCTTCACTGGTAATTTTGGAAATAGCATCAAGCTTCTCAATGCCACGGCCAGATTTAACAGCATCCATTGCAATCTCAAAGCCATCTTTAAATGACTCAGTCTTACCTGCTAAGTGCAACATTGCGCTGACGTTAGCACTAATTACAGCATTGTGTGCATCATTACCCTTACCTGAAAGAATAAGTCTTGCTGTAGCTGCGTTTTCTTCAGGAGTGCCTCCTAAAAGATCATTTTGAGTGTAATTGCCTGTGATACCAAAATCTTTATTGGTCAGTTCATAATTCTTAATAGAACCGTCTGCTAATAACTCAGATACTTTAGTTGATCCGAAAATTGAAATCTCGTCCATGCCGTTACCGTTGATTACCATTCCTCTTTGAACACCGGTAAGTTTCAGGGCTTTTGCTAAGGTCCCTAATAGATTTACATCATAGCAACCTAAAAGCTCGTAGTTCACATGAGCAGGATTGGTTAAAGGTCCTAAGATGTTGAAGATAGTTGAGGTAGCTAGAGCCTTTCGTACGGGAGCTGCAAAGCGCATACCTTTGTGATATACCTGTGCAAAGAAGAAAGCAAAACCTTCATCTTCAAGAGCTTTTCTTGTATCTTCTTTTGAAGTTCTTACGTTGTAGCCTAACTGTGTAAGTACGTCTGAGGCTCCAGTTTTTGATGAAACTGCTGTATTACCGTGTTTTGCAACATGTAAGCCTAAAGTTGCACAAATAATACCTGAAATGGTTGAGATGTTGATGGTCTTTAACTTGTCTCCGCCGGTACCTACAATTTCACCTACATCAACAGAGTTATCACGGGTAAATGGTTCAGCAGCACCAATCATTGCTGTTGCAGCACCACCGATTTCATCTGCACTGTAACCATTCATCTTTAATGCGGTCAAGAATGAGCCTAAAACAACAGGATCGACTTTGCCTTCAAAGATCTCAGAGAAAGCATCCTGAGTTTCAGTAAAAGATAGTGAGTTGTGATTGAATAACTTTTCTAGTTGTTCTTTCATTTTATTTTCTCCATTAGTTTCTAAACTTTGACTATCGCTTAGTGCAGTTTGAAACAATAAAAAAACCCGCACTAAGCGGGTTTCCTGATAAAAGTAGTATATACAAACACAAAATCCCCGCTATAACACGAGGCGCCACCAACGACCGTTTAATGTGATTTGTAATGCAACTTTCATTTGTAATCTCTATAAAAATTTATTCTTGAAAAATTCTATGTCTTGATATTAAAACAAGCTCTTTATTAAAGACAATATAATTTATGAAATAATCTGAAATTTTGATAATTTGCACCAAAAGTGTACTTGATTGTGCGTTTATCTGCGATTGAAGTCACAGAAGAATCGCATATTAGTCCTGCTGTTTTGTGCATAATTACAATCATTTTAACTACAACTCTTCAATAGCATTTTTTAGAAGTTTCCTTCCATAAGTACTCATGATTGACTCAGGGTGGAACTGAAAACCTAATACATTGTATTTTTTGCTATATAAAGACATACACATATTGTCAAAAGTAGAGAGTACTTCTACATCTGATGGCAGATTAGTAACCACTAATGAGTGATATCTAGCTACCTTTAATGGATTTGGTAAATCTTTAAAGCACAGTTGACCTTTATGCTCAATCATAGATGATTTTCCATGGACAATGACTGATGCATGCTCAACCTTACCTCCTAAGACTTGTCCTAAAGCCTGATGTCCTAAACAGATACCTAACATAGGGTATTTACCTAAATTGTCTTTTATGATTGGAATTAAGTTATTAGCATCATTAGGTGATGAAGGTCCAGGTGAGAGCATAATGAGCACTTTTTCCCCCAATTCTTTATGCTCTTTAGCAATCTTTGAGATTAACTCAACATCAGTATCGTTTCTGTAAACTAATACGTTATTGCCTAAAACCTTTAATTCATCAACTAAGTTGTAGGTAAAGGAGTCGAAGTTATCAATAAATATAATTGTGTTTTTCATAATTATTTCTCCTGAGCCATTGCTAGAGCTGTTAAAACTGAACGAGCTTTGTTTACAGTTTCCTGACATTCGGCTTTAATGTCAGAATCAAAGACTACACCGCATCCTGCCTGAACATAGGCTGTTTTGTCTTTTACGAAAGCAGAACGGATGGCAATACAAGAATCAAATGAACCATCGTTGCCTAAAATAGCAATTACTCCTCCGTATGAACCACGTTTTTTGCCTTCGTACTTATAAATAAGCTCATGTGCTTTAATCTTAGGTGCTCCAGACAGAGTTCCCATGTTCATGCAAGCCTGATAAGCGTGAAGTGCGTCTAAATCATCCTGTAGAGTCCCATGAACATCTGATACTAAGTGCATTACAGACTGGTATTTATCAATATGTAACATGTTATCTACGTAACGGGTTCCTGGTTTTGAAATTCTAGCTAGATCATTACGGGCAAGATCAACTAACATTAAATGTTCTGCAACTTCCTTCTTATCGGTTCTTAATTCAAGTTCAATTCTTGAGTCAAGCTCTCTGTCAATTAATCCGTTCTCATCAAGACCGCGAGCTCTAGTACCTGCAATAGGACTGATTGAAACCATTCTATTCAAAGCTTCAAAGCGCACCGCAAACTCAGGACTTGCTCCAAAGATTGTGAACTTAGGATCTTTGATGTAATACATGTAAGGAGATGGATTTAATTTTTTCAAATAAGAATAAGCTAGAAGAGGATCTTCACATTTGTAAGAGAATGTTCTTGAAGGAACGACCTGAAAGGCATCACCATCAATAATGTGTTGTTTAATTTTACCTACAATTTTGCCAAATTTCTCATCATCAAGATCAGGATTGATTTCAGGCTTAATACCTAAATGAAGGTGCAGGGTATCCTCTGATGTGAAGGTATCGATCTTATCTCTAATATCTAAAGCTTCGAAAGCTGTTTCTTTGTATGAATTCTCATTGAAAACATAGGCATTGACTGAGGTCACTTTATGTACATGGTTTGATCTTATGGAAATATCAAATACGTAAAATCCATAATCTGAACAAGGGTTTTTCCCTTTTGGAACATCGCCTATATATTCAAAGTTATTGATAAAGTCAAAAGCGATGACTCCACTTACAATGATGCCTTCACAAGGCTTTAAAAGTTCCTGTAACTTTCTCATTACAGTCATAGGACCTTCTGCTTTTAGTCTTGTAGCTTCATCTAGGTTCTTATCAGGTCTCTTATATGTAATTGAAAAAGAATCTTTTAAAAGTTCAATGTTGAGACTTTTAGCAAGCATTGCAGCTAGACCTAAACCATTTTGATTTAGTGCCTGTACTGTTACTTTTAAATCGTCACAAGTAACTTTAAGTGCTGCTGATAAGCCAATTAAACTTTGAACGCCACTTTTATCAACTATTTCTGCTGACTCTAGTAAGACTGTGTTGTCCTTATGGCAATACTCTTTGTAAAAGAGATGTGCATCTTTTAAATATTTTGTCTGAAAGTTAATTAGTTTCATATTCCTTGTCCAAAAACGAAAAAACCCGCAATAATGCGGGTTTCTTTAAAGCATAACAGTTCGACCCGCAACTAAGCAGGGCACCACCATGAACCGTTTAAGCTTAAAAACATAAAATCTGTCCTCTAAAATTTTTTCTTTATACTAGCTCAAAAAAGCTGAAGTTTTTATGAAAATAATAAAATGTACGAAAATAATTGTGATTTGCACCAAAAAAATTCGAAATGAGAGCACGAAAAGGTAGAAAAAGGGGAACTGAGAAGTAAAAAACAAAGAGATCTCATAAGAGATCTCTTAGATATGGTTTTATAACCGTTAAATGGTGAATTCTAATTAGAACTCAGCGCTGTGCGGTGTACGTGGGAATGGAATTACGTCTCTTACGTTACCTACACCAGTGATATAAACGATTAAACGCTCAAAGCCTAAGCCGAAACCTGAATGAGGCACAGAGCCGTAGCGACGTAAATCACGGTACCACCAGTAGCTATCCTTATTCATTCCAAGCTCATCCATGCGCTTGTCTAATTTTTCTAAATTGTCTTCACGTTGAGAACCACCAATGATCTCACCGATGCCTGGAGCTAATACGTCCATAGCAGCAACAGTCTTACCGTCGTCATTCTGCTTCATGTAGAATGCTTTGATATCACGAGGGTAGTTCTTTACAACGACAGGAGCTTTAAAGTGCTCTTCAGCTAGATATCTCTCATGCTCTGACTGAAGATCAATACCCCACTCTACAGGGTACTCAAACTTCTTAGTTGCTTTCTTTAAGATCTCAATAGCATCGGTATAGTCAACCTTTGCAAAGTCTGAACTGATAAAGTGCTCTAAACGAGTAATAGCATCTTTATCTACACGCTCTGCGATGAACTTCATATCATCAGCACGCTGCTCCAGTACAGTCTTGAAAACGTACTTTAATAGTTTTTCAGCAGTAGTTGCACAACCGTCAAGATCAGTAAATGCCATCTCAGGCTCAACCATCCAGAACTCAGCCAAGTGGCGAGTGGTGTTTGAGTTTTCAGCACGGAAAGTAGGACCAAAGGTGTAAACTTTTGAGAATGAACAAGCATAAGTCTCAACGTTTAACTGACCTGATACAGTCATATAAGCGTGCTTGCCAAAGAAATCCTTTGAAAAATCAGCTTCGCCTTTGTCGTTCTTAGGAACGTTGTTTAAATCGAAGTTTGTTACAGTGAACATTTCACCTGCACCTTCACAATCTGATGAGGTGATAAGCGGAGTTGCAACCCACATAAAGCCATTCTCTTGGAAGAATGAATGAATTGCATAAGCTACGGTGTTACGAATACGCATTACAGCGCCCATTAAATTGGTACGAGGACGTAAGTGAGCATACTCACGTAAGTACTCAACGCTGTGGCGCTTTGCAGACATAGGATATGTATCAGGATCCTCAACAAAACCTGTTACAAATACTTTGTCGGCATTGATTTCATAAGCCTGACCTTTACCTTCTGATGCCTTTAAGGTACCGTCAACTACAACTGAGCAACCAGTAGTCAATTTTAAAATTTCAGACTCATAGTTATTAAGTGTATTAGGAGCGATAACCTGGACATTATCAAAGCCTGAACCATCGTTCACAGCTAAAAATGAGAAACCTGCCTTTGAATCACGGCGAGTGCGGATCCAACCTGCAACTGTTACCTTTTCACCTATGGCAATTTTGCCAGATAGGATCTCTTTTGTACTTGAAAGACTCATGTCTATATCCTAATTACTTATTTTTCAGTTGATTTACGAAGTTTTCGTCTAAGTGGCCGGCTTTAGTTCTGATTAGGAATTGTCCTCTAGGACGTTTGGTATCCTTGTTAACTAATAAAGCAGGAACTTTCTTAGATTTGACTTCTTCTAAAACTCTTTTTAATTCGTGACCTACAGTTTCACCTGCAAAACGACTTTCAATTGGAAGTGTTGTATTATCAGGCATGTGTAACATACCTTCAACAATAGTAATGCCGTGAGTAGGAACGATATTTTCTACAGTGGCACTTGTATGCACACCAGTATTCTGTGCAATTCTTGTGTTAGCAAAAATCCAGAAACTCTTACAAGCTAAAACACCAAACAATACTACAAAGAAATACTGCATATAAGGCTGTTCATTGGTAGCTTCATAAACTTTGAAAGCCAAGATCACGCCAACGCCAGTTACAAAAGCGTAAATAATACCGAAAATTAGCTGAACGATGGCAATCCTAGGCTCAAAAGAATTCTTTCTGTAATCAGCATTAGTTAGATTTGGCATGAATTACTCCCTTTAGTTTTTTGGTTACGTTAAAAGCTGCAGCAGATGAATCTTTATCATCGTCAACAATTAAAGTAATAGTTGTTTCAGCCATCATCTGAAGCATTGGGGTGTACTTTAAGCTTTCTTTTGCAACTGTATAGGTTAAATTTGCAGGAACGAAAACTTTAAAGTGATTATTTACACGGTTCGGTAATTCTTTAGTTTTGTCGTTCTCATAGGTAGCTGCTTTTTTGCCATTGATAGCAATATCAATCTTTACATTTTCAATTGGCATAGGAGCGCTTGAATTATGGTGAACTGTGTATTCAACATTAAAGCCTTCTACGTTGTTTTCGTTAGCAAATGTAACAGAATCAACGTTTAGGTCTAATTTTCTTGCAGCATCTGGAAGTGAAACACAAGAAGTAGCCAAAATTGCTAATGCACCGGCAACAGTTAATACAATCTTTTTCATGATAATTCTTATAAATAAGGTAAAAAAACTTGTTTGGGCATTATACAACTAGTGTGAGCTTTTATCAAAAATAGGTTTTGCTTTGATCATTTTTGAAATCAAGCCACTAAATTATAAAATCTTGTCATTTTTTATTACAATTCTGGTAACTGCTCTGTTGTTGTAAGACCTAGCGGTACTGAGCCTAAGTTAAAGACTTACATCAGCATCAGTGCTCCTTCAAGAGATGCTGCTTTAGCTGTTGAAAAGCAGGTTGTAGCAGAACTATCAGAGTTCTTTAAGTAATAGTTCTTACTGTTTACTTCATGATTGGCCATTACAATGAAAAATAGTAGTGGTCATTTTGTTTTTCTCTTTAAAATTATAAGCTGAATTCTTCAGCTGTTTCCCTTACAAAAGCTTTTAGGATAGTAAGGCTATCGTCATTTCTAAAGTAGTTGTACTCAGGATGCCACTGCACTCCTAGCATAAAGTTGTAATCAACAGCTTTGATACTCTCTACAATGCCATCTTCACTTATGGCATTAACGCTTAAGCCAATACCAACATCTTTAATGCCTTGGTGATGCACGCTGTTGACTTGCAGTTCATCTTTTTTCAACAGCTTGTGAAGATATCCATCAGAGTTTAAAGTAACTTTATGAGAGGTATTGTCATAAGGTTTGTTTTGGTGATGTTCTATATGCTTGCCATTGTTTGACTGATATTGAATATTAAGATCCTGATACAGGGAACCACCAAACAGAACATTTAGAATCTGACAACCTCTGCAGATACCTAAGATGGCTTTGTCTGAGAATTCAGCATCTTCAAAGACAACTTTGGTTAAGGTATCAAGAGTAGGGGAGAGTTCTCCACAATATGGCTGCTTTTTCTCATGATAAAGTTTTGGTGAAACATCTTGTCCTCCAGTAAACAGATAACCATCGCATAATGCACTTATAGTTAAGATCTCATCTACATCGCTTGTGTAAGGAAAAATGAGAGTATTTGCTCCTGCTTTTTCTAAGCCTTTCTGATAGCCAGGTAACATCCAAATGCTGTCTTTTTCACTGTCATACAATGGCAAGATGCCAATAATAGGTTTTGTCATAGGTTTATTACCATTTCATTGTTTCTTGATAGTTAGCTTGTGTTTTCTAATTTTAACGATAATGATGACGAAATCTAATAATGTGTTTTTTGTGTGCAGATGAATGCGAAGTTGATCTTTTATGGTGAATTCTCTGAAAATTACTCTCAGATCACAGATTATTGACAGTTAAAATAATGGATCTAATATATCAGACAAAAATTAACTAATAACAATAGGTAAAATTGTATGTCTAACGCATTAAGAACTCTTGCTTCTATAAGTGCATTCTTTAGTAAAACTTTTGCCCTATGGGTAATTGCTTTTGCTTTAATCTCTTATTATTTCCCTCAGGGATTTTTATTCTTATTACCATATGTATCAATCCTCTTAGGTGTTGTTATGTTTGGTATGGGCTTGACCTTATCACCAAAAGACTTCTCAGAAGTGTTCCACCGTCCTATTCAGGTTATTATCGGTATTGTAGGTCAGTTCGTGTTAATGCCTTTAATTGCATTCTTCTTAGTAAAGGCATTTGGCTTATCAGCAGATCTAGCTGCAGGTGTGTTACTGGTAGGTTGTTGCCCTGGTGGTACCTCATCAAATGTAATGTCCTACTTAGGTAAAGGTGATGTTCCTCTATCTGTTACTATTACCTCATGTACAACAATCTTAGCTCCATTAGTAACTCCAGGACTATTCTGGTTATTTGCTCATCAGTACATTGAAGTTGATCCTGTTGCTATGTTCTGGTCAATTGTTAAGATTGTGCTTTTACCTATCATTGGTGGTGTTGTTGTGAATGCCTTATTTGGTACAGTTGTAAAGAAAGTTGTAGTTGCATTACCTTTAATCAGTGTATTTGCAATTATTTCTATTGTTACTGCTGTAGTTTCAGCTAGTGCTGAAAGAATTGCAGAAACAGCTCTTATTATCTTCTTAGTTGTAGCTTTACATAACTGCATCGGTTACTTATTCGGCTACCTATTGGGTAAGGTATTTGGCATGAAGCTAGCTCAGAAAAAGACCCTTGCAATCGAAATCGGTATGCAAAACTCAGGTCTTGCTGCAACCTTGGCTGCTAAATTAGCAACAACAGGTGCAATTAACCCAATTGCAGCTGTTCCTGGAGCAGTGTTCTCAGTATGGCACAATATTTCTGGTCCTATCCTTGCCACCTTCTTTGCAAATTTAAAAGACAAAGATGAGAATGCTCAGGATTAAAACTAATCTTATCTAGATAAAGTAAAGCTCTTGGTTTTAAATCAGGAGCTTTATTGTGTCTGCAATTTGAAATCTAAAGTCTTCAACTCAAGCAAACGCTATCTTCTCATCTTGAGAATAAGATTTTTTAAGATCAAAGCTCCTTTTTTGAATTCTTCTTCATTAACGTAAGCATAAGACAGCCTTAAAGAATTGTTTGCCTTAAAGTCATAGATATCACCAGGATTTAAGAGTAATTTTGCTTTAATAGCTTCTTTAAAGAGTTCATCCATTTTTATAGGAGCTTTAAAGGTAAGCCAAATGTAAAAGCCTCCTTTTGGCGTTGACCAACTTGCTAGATCTTTAAACATCTCATCTAAGATCTTAAGCGCATTAGTTAGTCTGTGTCTTAAAGTTTCTTTTAAGCTTAAAAGATAGCTGTCGTACATGCCAGACTTTAAAAAATGCATGAAAACATATTGAGATAAAGAACTTGCTCCATAATCCATCTGCATTTTAGCGTCGCCTAACCTTTGAACGATAGCTTGAGGCGCTACTAGATAACCAATTCTAAGTCCTGGTGATAAGGTTTTAGATGCTGTGCCCAAGTAAATAACCATGTCATTAGTATCTAATGCCTTTATAGGAGTGTAAACCTCATTCTCATAGCAGAGTTCTTGATAGGCACCATCTTCAATTACTGGTAATCTTTGCTTTAGACAAAAGTCCAAAAGCTCCTGCCGTCTTTTATTGCTCATGCAGCAACCAGTAGGATTGTGGTTTGTAGGAATAGTATACAGAACTGAAGAGCAGTCATTGAGGTTAGAGTCTAGTCCTGTTTGATTTTGTTTATTGAGCTTTTGCAGGATCTTCCAATACTCTATACCATCTTCATCCATACTAATACCAGACAACTCTAAACCTGCTGATTGAAATACTTGAAGAGACTTTAAATAAGAAGGTGCTTCTACAAAGACTTTAGATCCATTTTTTAGCAAGCAAACAGAAATCAACTGTAAAGCTTGCAGTGATCCTGAGGTTATTAGAATACAGTCAGGTGTAGTGTTAATGCCTAGCTTTTGCAAATGCTTTTGAATCTCAACTCTTAGCTCATAAAGTCCTAATGGTTCAAGATAACCTAAGTCAGTGACCGTATCTGCGGTAAGCAAAAGAGCCTTTTTTAAGTAGTCTTTAGGAAAAAGCCTGTGGTCAATTTCACCTGTACCTAATCTTAATAATTCTGGCTGAAACTCTAGTTGATTGATCGTTTGAAGAGTAGAAATGTTCTCTTTAAAGGTTCCTGATAATAAATGTCGTGACCAGTTTTGGTTACCTTTTAAGAGTAAAGACCAAGTATTGCTCGATATTTCAGTGCCAGCTCCATAACTTCCTTTTAAAACGCCGTATGAAGAGAGCTCGGCAATGGCTGAGCTAACAGTCGATCTGTTTACCATAAAGATCTCAGAGAGCTTTCTTTGTGAAGGCAATTTCACGCCTATTGGAAAAGCCCCGGAACTGACAGATGACAAAAAGAAATCCACTATTTGCTGATAAGCTGGAACTGCTGAACTTTTATCTGGATGCCAGTTTATTTCTAAAGTTTGTTTTGTGTTCATAACTTGGTTGGGTAAAAAAGTAACTTTTGGTCGGTTACAAGAAAATTAAAAAAAATATAATGTCATCAAAATCGCATAAGAACATAGATGTTTAGAAAAATAACATCAGATTTTATTAAAGTATAGATTATTTTGGTTGGTATTATTAAATGTACACCTACTTTTTTCAAGGGTTAACTATGGGGCTTGCTTATTTGGCTCCTATTGGCATGCAAAATCTCTTCGTTATCAATTCAGCTTTAAATGATTCTAGAAAACGAGCTTTTCTTACAGCCATTATTGTGGCCTGCTTTGATATTAGCTTATCTGCTTCATGTTTTTATGGTATTGGATCTATCATGGAAAAGTATGACTTTGTAAAACTTGCAATTTTACTTATTGGAAGCATTGTTGTTATTAAGATTGGTATCAGCTTATTAAAGAGTAGGGCCGAAAATGTTAAAAGAGAATGTTCTTCAATGCCTATTGGTAAAACTATTACCTCAGCTTGTGTAGTTACCTGGTTTAATCCTCAGGCTATCATTGATGGCACTATGATGTTAGGAGCTTTCCATGTAACTTTACTCTCAAGCCAAGCTCTGCCATTTATGTCAGGCATTATCTCAGCTTCATTTTTATGGTTTACAGGCTTGATTTTTGTAATCTCTCTTTTTAGCAAGATCTTCAGAGGCAATAACAGTTCTAAGGTAATGACTGTTGTTAATAGAGTATGTGGAACTGTGATTATTATCTACGTACTGAATCTTTTAAAAGTATTTTTTACAATGTTAGCTTAGACTGAAGATTTGAGAGAGTTTTGAGAACGTTAAACAATAAGGCAAGCTTTATAAAAGCAAGCCTTATTGTCGCAACTAATCATCAATTAGTTCTTAGGAAGTGCTTTAAATTTCTGTGTAGCAAGATAATAGATATTAGATAAAGAATCCTCTGTTACTTTCTTGTACTGAGCCTTTGTAGCAGTTAGAGCTTTTCTAGTTTGAGTATTCTTTAAATTCAAGTGTCTCTGTGTAGCGCCATCCTGCATATAAACATCAAGTTCAATTGCAGACTTAATGCTAGTGTTTAAATTACCTTTTTCAGGCCATGCCCAGAATTTCTTAACACTGATAGCTACATTGATGACACCTTGATCTTCAGCTGCTGCGTTTTCAACTACGCTGTAACCACTGTCAGCTAAGGCTTTTTCAATGGTCTCTTTTACAACTGAAGCTACGGTCTTGTCATTAGGTAGTAATAAGCCTCCTGCAGGCTCACCAATTGCTGTCTTTAATCTAGCGTAAGCTCTTGAGGTGTATTCTTCAGATAAAACGGATCCTGATGGAGTGTCATCTTTACTTCCATCACCAATAAATACACGGCTATCAGTTACATCAGATACACAAACTGTAGGACCGTTGCTCTCTTCAGCTACAACTCTTACAGGATTTGATAAATCAAGATATTCATTAGATGTAGAGCAACCGGTTGCAGCCATAGTGAAAAAAGCAACTGTGCCTAATGCTTTAATAAAATTCATAATCGCCTCTAATAAGGATGAGATTTAGATGTCTCATGATTCATGACTTGTGTCATGGAATTTGCAAGAAGCATTTTATTATTACTGAACAATCAATTCAACGAAATAAAGAAAGCTGATTAAAACTGTCTACAATTGCGCATTTTTCTGTACTGAACCATTTTTTATCTCTTATAGAGAGAGGCTTATTGTTACGTACTGATTTTATACAGAGTATTAAGTAATTAGTAATGTGGAGGAGGAACCTCATCTTTCATCGCTCTCGTAGCGTATGGATCTCCAACCTTTGAATATAAAATTTTAAACTGTCTTTCAAGTTTATCCATTTTGTCATAGATGTTATTAAGCTCATTTGCTTGGGCATCTAATTGTTCTTCAAGCCAAGCAATTTTTTCTTCAAGAGCAATTATTTTTTCTTCTTTTTCCATAAGTTCCTGTAATTAGTACAAGTGTTTGCTATATTTGTGGATGTTGAATAATATTGAGTTATTGAACTATTGCTGCACATTATATATGCAAGACTATTTTGAACAAAGAAAAAGGTGATTTCGTTCACTTAAAGGGAAAGATTATGTCCGCACAAGAGTTAGTAGACATTGTCGATAGAGACAATAATGTTATAGATACAGTTACCAGAAAAGAGATGCGTCAAAAACAACTTCCACACCGAGCATCTTACATAGCAGTATGCAATAGGGGAGGTAAGTTTTTAGTTGAGATTAGAACTTTATGCAAAGATTATTCTCCTGGTACCTTTGATGCAGTAGTTGGCGGTGTAATGCAACATGGTGAAGAATATGTGGCAGCTGCAAAACGTGAATTATTAGAAGAAGTCGGTATCAATGCTGATGATAAAAAGGTAGATTTCTATCCACTAGAAACATTAAGAATTGAAGATGAGAAAACAGATCATTTCTTCTATGGATATTTGTACCTGGCTATTGCTGATGTGATTACAGTAAGACAAGCTAGTGAAGTCTCTGGTGTAATGTTTATAGATAAAGAAGATGTATTAAAGCAAGCTAAAAACTGTAATTATGATTCAGTGGTAGCTTTCAAAGAAATTTTAAAGAGAGCTAAAGCTAAAGGAATTATCTAAAAGTAATCATTTTTTGAATTTGATGTTGAGGTTGTGCAAAGAGTTAATTTTTTTTGCACAACCTCAGTCATCTAACCAAATAAGATCTAATCAATGTTATTGCAGACTACAACCAACCTTTCTTTCTAAAGAACAGATAGGTAACAGCAGCAGACAAGATCATCATACCAATTGAAAGAGGGTACCCCCAATACCAGGATAACTCTGGCATAAACTTAAAGTTCATACCATAAACAGAAGCGATCCAAGTAGGAGGCATGAACACAACCGCAGCCACCGAGAAGATCTTGATGATGCTGTTCTGCTTCTGGTTAGTGTATCCCATTGAAGCTTCTAGCTGGAAGTTAATCTTATTAGAAATAAATGAGGTATGAGGCAAAATAGACTCAATATCGTTTAAAACCTCATCTAAGGTTCTTCCTTGTCTATCATCAATTGAGCTTTCAAATGTTTTTCTGATGAATCTTAAAGCACGACGAGTATCGTGAAGAGCCTGCAGAATTTGGGAATTCAATTCCTCTTGGTTTACAAGTTCTTCAAGAGTCTCGTCTACATGGGTATCATCAGTGATCTGATCTGAGGTTTCTTCCAAAGTGCTGTATGCATCCTCGATAAGATCAGACAACTGATCAACTTTTAAATCTTGAAGTTTTAAAAGAATATCTAAAGCTGAACGGATCTCAACTTTATTATGACGAATGTAGTAACGTAACAATCTAACAATTGAAATGTCATCTTCCCTGAAAGATATTAGAAGATTCTTTCTCATTGTAAAAGACATGTTTACACCACGGGTCTCATTTGAAAGACGCTGTGGGAATAATGACAAGATATGTACACCATCAGGACCTACACGGAAACGAGATGATGACTCAATATCATCCATTTCGTCTTCTTCAGGAACGTCTTCAACAAATAAAGTTTCAAGCCACTGACGTTCTTCATCGTCTGGCTGGTTAACATCAAGCCATATCACATCAGAAGGCAGAGGTTCTTTTGGTGTTATCTGAATAATTGACAGGCTGTCATCTTCGTTTATTAGGCATGCTGAAATCATGGTAATCTCCAATTGGCCAGCTTTTAAGCTGTTTCATTTGAGGGCATTAGTGCAGCATGGCATGAGGCTATCTTAGCCAAATTTACCAATCAAAATTGCGTGTGTATTTTTTCACAAAAGAGTTAAAAATACCATAACGAAATGTTAAAAAAGTGTAAAGAAATACAGTATAAGAGAAGAATTAGGACATTTGTCCTAATTCAATCGTTGATTATTAAGATAAAAGAGGAAGTTTTAGTTTAAGAGTGCAAATTTCTATTGATCGTCTTCTAAGTTGAAGTTTTTCCAATAAGCACCAAATTCAGGCAAAATGTGCTCTCTTAAAAGCTCTACAACTCTGCCTATATTTCTCTCACTGATGGCAGTTGCGATATTCTGATGTTCAATAATGGATTTTTGCATATGCTCTAGGTTGTTACCTAAAAAGTTTCTTGCTGTATCCATAATTGCAGAAATTCTGTCAAAAGAACTCATGAAATAACTGTTGTTACACAGGTTAACCAAGGTTTCATGAAAAATAGCATCTTGAACAAGGTACTCTTCCCCCTGATTCAAGGTTAGAGCAAGTCTCATCTTGAGTAAGATCTTTTCAGTTTCAGAAATAAGTTTGTCAGCATTTTCCTCAAAAGATAAAAGTACACTTTGAGATTCAATGACAAATCTGAACTTTAATAAATCTAACAGCTCTTTTTTAGTCAGAGAGAAAACATAGGTTCCGCTCTTTGCCTTTCTTACAACCATGCCCTCAGCCTGAAGTCGCTTTAAGGCATCTCTAATAGGTGCCTTATTAGCCTTTAAAGACTGTTCAAGCTTGCGTTCAGAGATCTTTTTACCCATAGGAAAGGTGCCATTTATAATTAGCTTCTTAATCCTTTCGTAGGTAATATCTTTTTGTAAATCTTGTTCCATCATGTGTTAAAAAAAGGTAAAAAATATTTTATCCATTATATTATCTGACATATAAAATTTCGAATAAATAGCATAAAAATGTAGATCTAAAGTGTGTCTTTTGAATGTAAATCACAGTTTTAAGATTTAACATAAACTTAACATTCATAAATAGAACATTTAACTTTGTTCTTAAAAAATTAATAAATTGCTTTGAAAGTTAAAGCTGAAAATATAAAATTAGCTAAAAATTAGGACACAGCAAAGGAAAGATATGTTCGGAACTATCGTATTTGTGTTAGTAGTGATGTTGCTATTATTAGCTGCACTGGACTTGTTTGTTGGCGTTAGTAACGATGCGGCAAACTTCTTAAATTCATCTGTAGGAACAAAAATTGCGCCTCTATATGTGGTTCTGATAGTTGCCTCTGTCGGTGTCCTTACAGGTGCTACATTTTCATCTGGGATGATGGAAATTGCAAGAAAAGGCATGTTGCATCCTGACATGTTTGCCTTTGAAGAAATTGTCCTCATCTTCGTAGCAGTGATGATTTCTGATGTACTCCTGTTAAATACTTTCAATTCTCTAGGTCTTCCTACTTCTACAACAGTTTCTATTATTTTTGAAATCTTAGGTGCAGCAACATTTGCTTCAGTCTACAAGGTATATGATTCTTCAATGTCATATACAGAGATTTTCAATTACATTAAGCTTGATAAAACCGCCACAATTGTGTCTGCAATTTTGCTGTCTGTAGTCATTGCTTTTATCTCAGGCATGATTGTACAGTTCGTCGCAAGACTGCTGTTTACATTCCGCTTTAAATACTCAGTTAAGTATTTAGGAGGTGTATTCTGTGGTATTTCATTATCAGCTATTGCTTACTTCCTAGTTATGAAAGGAGCTAAGGGCGCATCTTTCATGAAACCTGAATACCTTGAGTACATGGATCAGCACTTCTCAACTATCATGTGGTGCATCTTCATTGGATTTACAGTATTAGGTCAGGCAATGGTACTGCTGAATCTGAATGTATTCAGACTTATTATCTTAGCAGGCACCTTTGCTTTAGCATTCTCTTTTGCAGGAAACGATCTTGTAAACTTCGTGGGTGTGCCTCTAGCAGCCTTGGACTCTTACAAAGATTGGAGTGCAAATGCAGGTGGTGATCCTACTTATTTAATGGATTGTTTAAATACCACTAATGTTACCGAGACATTCTGGCTGTTCTTAGCAGGTCTTACCATGTGTATCACCTTGTGGGTAAGTAAGAAAGCTCGTCAGGTAGTACAGACTTCAATTAACTTATCTTCAAGTACCTCAGGTTCTCGTGAGCAGTTTGGCGCTTCTACCTTAGGTAGAATTATCACTAGAATGGGCTTAGGTGTATCACGCACTGTTTATCACTCAATGCCTGAAAAATCACTAGAGTTTATCCGCCATCGTTATAAGCAGCCTCTAATTAAAAAAGGTCAGGAAAGATTACCTTTTGATTATGTTCGTGCATCTATTAACCTAGTTGTATCAGCTGCTTTAATTTCTGTAGCAACATCATTAAAGTTGCCTTTATCTACAACTTATGTAACTTTCATGGTTGCTATGGGATCATCTTTTGCTGATGGTGCTTGGGATAGAGAGAGTGCTGTTTACAGAATTTCTGGTGTGATAACAGTTATTGCAGGTTGGTTCTTAACCGGAATTTGTGCCTTTACCATTGCCTTTACAGTTAACTTTATCCTGTTTAATTTAGGCTTTGTGGCTGCTTTAATTTTAACTCCAGCCGTGTTTTGCCTAATTATTTACACCAACTTCTTTAGAAAGACTAAAGCTGAGGTTGCAATTTCTCAGTTAAGCGCTCAGAACGATGAGGAAATCTTACATTCAGTAGCTTCATCAGTTCCTGTTTATTTTACAAAGGATCTTGATTGTTTAAAGAATGCGATTGACGCTTTCTTTGATGATAACGAGTTTGCTTTAAGAAAAGCTCGTAACAAGTCTTCAAATGTAACTGATGCCTTGTCATTAAAGCGTTCTGCCTACTATTCTCTAGCAGTAGGTAATGGCACCTTGCTTGGCAAAAACACTAAGTGCACAAATGATGCAAAGTTCTTCTTCTATTTAGTATTCTCAAATATGAGAGAAGCTGCTAAATCAGTTAGATACTCTTTAGATCAGGCTGTAAATCATGTGGCAAATCGTCATACTATCTTTGAAGGTGTGATGAAAGAGAGTCTCTATGAGTTAATTAGACGTTTAGAGAAACTTACAGAGGATCTGAAACTGATTGAAACAGAACCTAATGCAGAGCACTTTGAAGCAATGGTAAAACATTGTAAAAAGTTGAATCGCGATATTGATAAGTGTCAGTTAGAGTTAGTAGCTATTATCGGAAGAGAACATGTTTCAATGCATTCATCAGAGATGTATCTGACTTTCTTACAGAGTGTCCGTGATATGGCAAACAGATACGTAGCTGTAAGTATGCAGGAACATGCTTTAACTGAGATTGTTTTAAGTGGAACTGAAAAAGCTCAAAAGCTTCTTGAAACTAAAGATGAGTCAGCTGACAGTCAGGCTCAGAGTATCGTCATGGCGACTGCTTTTAGATCAAATCGTGATGATCTAGCAATTTCAGACGATTCGGATGCTGATTTAATTGATTTACCTAAATCTCCTGCCGAATTAGAACTAAATTCAGAAAAAGCAAAATAATTATTTAGTTAAAATTCAACATAATATATCCATTTACAAATATACTTTATAGCTCTTCATGTATTGTCAAACAGTACTTAAGAGCTATAAAATGCGCGCTAGTGCGTAAAATCATGTTATATTTTTTGATGTAACTCATATTCCTTAACAAAGTTATCAAACAAAACTAGCAAGATTGACGATAATAACCATGTTTGCTTATAGATGTCGTTCACTATAAGAACTAGTAAGATAAATAATAAAAAATTCAAAGGAACATACTATGTTTGGTTGGTTTCAAAATCTAGGTGTAAAAGCTAAACTTTTAACTGCTTTCACTACCGTTATCGTGCTGACTTTAGTCATTTCAGCAGTTTCTTTATATAACCTTGGAAGCATCAAAGGAACCGTTTCTTTTACAGATTCAATCCTTTTGACAAAATACACCCCGAATACAGAATTAAATTCTGATATCAACGAAGTAAATGATCAGATGTTTACCTTTGTAAGTAACATCAGAGAATTTACTCAGGATAATAGAAGTGACGTTGATGACAAATTAAACAAGATTGCTCAACAGGTAACTGCTCTTGCACAGGATAATCCTTCAAACCTTACAGCTTCTGTAAAAGATGATGTGTTATCAGCAATTGATAACTATAAAAATCGTTTAGTTCCAGTGTTAGAGCGTAACTTCCAACCAATGGCTCGTGGTATCTACACTGTTGAAATTTATCCTAAGATGTCTAATGCTGAGAAATCTTTAGTAAAGGTTAATGTTGGTATCTTAGGCGAGATTTTAGATAACTTAAGAGCGTTAAATTCTGATGTACCTATTGTGGTAGTTACCTTTGTTTCTATTGCTGTGGTTATCGTTTCTTTATTTGTAAGTTTCCTCTTATCATCAATCTTCGTGGGTTCCATTAAGAAGGCTGTAAAAGTTACATCTGCTTTTGCTAAAGGTGATTTAACTCGTGAAGTTAAGACCAGATTAAAGGATGATTTTGGCGTACTCTTATGCTCATTAGAAGATATGCGTAAAGAGTGGCAGGGAATTGTTGGCGCGATTAAGAGTTCTGAGTCAAAGTTAAATCAGAACTTTGATGAAATTCGCAGCTCAACCGATGCTATTGCAGATTCTGCTAAGTCAACAGAGAATAGAGCTTTAACAGTTGCAGCTGCAGCTGATGAGATGGTGTCTACAACTTCAGATATCGCTAAGAACTGTCAGGAAGCAGCAGTTAATGCTGAAGACTCAAATAAGACTACACGTGAAGGTGTGGATAAAGTACGTCAGACTATCGATGCAATTCAGGAGCAGGTTGCCAAGTCAAAGCATGATGCTGAGCAGATCAGATCATTAGTAGATAGAGCCCAAAAGATTGGTACTATCGTACAGACAATTGATGAAATTGCTTCTCAGACTAACTTGTTAGCTTTAAACGCAGCTATTGAGGCTGCCCGTGCTGGTGAAGCTGGTAAAGGTTTCGCTGTGGTTGCTGATGAAGTTCGTGCCCTTGCTTCAAGAACCTCAAAATCAACTCAGGAAATCACCTCCATGGTTTCACAGGTTCAGACTGAGGCAAATCTTGCAAATGAATCTATGACTAAGTCTGTTGAATCAATGGATACCTTAGCTGCTGACGCTTCTTCAATTGAGTCATTATTAAATGGCATTATTGAAAAGGTTGAAATTGTAAATTCTCAGATTGGTCAGATTGCAACAGCTGCTGAAGAGCAGACTACTGCAACTTCTGAAATTTCAACCAACATGCAGAGCATTACCAATTCTGCACAGGGTTTCGCTCAGGAAGTTGATACAACACAGCAGGTTGTTAATACCGCAACTGATAGCGTAAGTGAACTTACACAGCTGGTATCAAAGATTAGAGTTTAGTCAGATAATACTTAACTAATAAGAAGCCTATTTCAATGAGAAATGGGCTTTTTTATTGTTCAGAGTTGAGTCATGTCTAAAAATAAACTTTGGTCGTATGCTAGAATCCAAAATGTAAAAAATAATTCTATTTCTTGTTTGAAATAACATAGGTATGTGATGCCTAATAATACGTTCTTTCTGAACGGAGAATAAGCTATGTCAAAAGCAAACGATGAGAATAACTTTGTAAAAGCTTATGGGGAAAATGAAGTTAGCTTTCAGAATTTTGATGAGAACACAGACCCTCAGGATCAGTTACAAAACTCTGCATTTTCGTTAATAAGACAAATTGCAAAAGAACAGGATGAAAAAGAACATCCTGAATCTCTTTTAGGCAATGGTGATGGCCTTAAGGATCATGACTCTGTGATGTCTTTAATCAAAGGACAACATTCAACACCAGTCAATTTTAAACAAGATGCTATTAATATTGCTCATATTGCAAAACCATTGAAAAACAGAAGTTCTCTTATTTCTTTTTTACGAGAGGATAATGATGATGTTGGTTTTGCGTCTCGTGCTCCTATAGACTATCCAAAAGATAACTATTCATTTAACAATCAAAACCGTGCCTTAAAAAACAGTAGCTATTCAGAGAAATATTCTGACAAATACTCAGAAATTCACAATAATACAAATTATTCTGAAAATACTAAATCTAAAGGTAGATTTTCTGCTTTATTTAAGTCAAATCATGAAACATCTTCAACCAATGAAGATTCTCTACAAGCTATTTATAAGAGAATATTAAAATGCCAGTAATAAGTGTATGTTCACCAAAAGGTGGTGTTGGTAAAACTACAGTAGTTGCAAATTTAGCTTATGCCTTTTCAAGAGCTGGTACTAAAGTTGTTGTAATTGATTTTGATCCTCAAAATGCATTAAGACTATATTTTGGCATGTCCTTAAATGATGAAAGAGGCTTTGTATCAATTCCTGATAAGGACTGGATCAGTGCATGTATCAATGTAGACAAGAACCTTTATATGTTGCCTTTTGGCAAGTCAGATAAAGAGCAAAGACAAGTCCTTGATGATGCTCTAAAGACACCTGACTACTTTAGAACAGTACAAAAATCACTATTTAATAATCCTGATCTTTTAGTTATTGCTGATTTTGCGCCTGGTTACACTCAAGCTTTAGAGTCTATTGCTTCTGTATCAAATATGCAGATTGTGCCTTTACTTGCAGATGCAGCATCAGTGTCTTTATTTTCTCAACTGCTTGCAGGCGGTCTTATGGATGGCCTTGTAGGTGGTGGTCTTGGTTATTACATTATTTTGAATCAGATTGATAACAGAATTAAATTAAATCGAGAAGTTCAAAGCTTTGCAATTAAGAATTTTAAAGATAATTTGTTAGGTATGATCCATCGTGATACTTCAGTAACCGAGGCAGCAGGTCAGCAGATCTCTGTATATGACTATAACAAAAATTCAGCTGCCGCTTTTGATATTGAAGTTATCGCAAGAAAGGTTGCTTCTATCTTAGGCTTTGATGTTAAGAAAGGCACAATGATCATCAATCCATTGAGAAAGCAAAACTAAGAGGGGATAAAAATGAAACATCCTTATCTAACGTTTTTCTTTTTAATAGCGATAGCACTACCTGTTTTAGTTTTGGTTATCGTAGCCCCAATGAGTGCACACAATCAGTTTATCTTTGGATTAAGTATGATTGGTGCTTGTCTTATTGCTCATTTCTGTTCAAAAAAGCACTTCGTGTCATTCTGTATCATGATGGTAGCTGTTGTCTGCTCTACTCGTTATATGTTCTTCCGTATAACACAGACTCTCGTCTTTCCATCATGGATTGATATGATCTTCGGAATTTTATTGCTGATTGCTGAAATTTACGTTTACATGGTTTTGCTGTTAAGTTTCTTCCAGCTTTCATGGTCATTGAAACGTAAAATTGTGCCATTACCGAAGGATACCTCTTTATGGCCAACAGTAGATGTATATATTCCTACCTACAATGAGTCATTAGAAGTAGTTCGCGACACAGTTCTTGCCGCTCAATGTCTTGAATATCCAAAAGATAAGATTAAGGTTTATCTTTTAGATGATGGTAAGAGAAAAGAGTTCGCAGCCTTTGCTACAGAGGCAAATGTAGGCTACATCACCCGTCAAAAGAATGATCATGCAAAAGCAGGTAACTTAAATCATGCAATGACACTTACTAATGGTGAGTTAATTGCAATTTTTGACTGTGACCATATCACCACTAAGATCTTTTTACAGTCAACTGTAGGAGCATTTTTACAAGATGAAAAGTTAGCTTTAATGCAAACACCTCACCATTTCTATTCACCTGATCCTATTCAGAGAAACCTTTATTTAGGTCGTGATATTCCTCCTGAGAATGATCTATTCTACGGTCCTATTCAGCGTGGTAATGATAACTGGAATGCTACATTCTTCTGTGGTTCTTGTGCTGTAATCAGAAGAAAGGCTCTAGATGAAATTGGCGGATTTGCTGTTGAAACTGTAACCGAGGATGCTCATACCGCTCTGCGTCTACAAAGACGTGGTTGGAAGACAGCTTTCCTAGATCATATTTTGGCAGGTGGTCTTGCAACAGAAAAATTAGTTCAGCATTTGCAGCAAAGAAACAGATGGGCTAGAGGTATGATCCAGATCTTTAGATTGGACAATCCTCTTTTAGGTAAAGGTCTTTCATTTGCTCAAAGACTTTGCTATTTATCAGCTACAACCTATTTCTTCTTTGCAGTTCCATGTATTATCTTCATGGTAACTCCGTTGCTGTATCTGGTTTTTGGTATTTCTATTGTACATGGTTCCGTAGGGTTGCTCTTATCTTATGCTTTGCCTCATTTAGTCTTATCCATTTTCTCAAATTCAAGACTATATGGTAACTATAGATACAGCTTCTGGGGACAGATTTACGATACCATTCTGTCTTTCCATCTTGTATTACCTACACTTGTAACCTTATTCTTGCCTCATCATGGTTCTTTCAACGTTACTGATAAAGGTCAGACTGTTGAAAAAGCCTTCTTTGATGCAACCTCAGTAAGACCTCATTTAATCACTTTAGGTCTGCTTATCTTTGCTGTGATTTTCAGTATTGTTAAGCTTTCTATCCCAAGTTATTTTGATTTGCAATTAGGTCCTACTTTGCTGAATATATTTTGGGCTTGTGTAAATTCAATCTTACTTTTAGCTGCTATCTGCGTGGGTAGAGAAACAGCAAATAAACGTAAGATGCAGCGTCTGTATTTAGAGACTCCTGTAAATGTGTATCAGGCAAGTGGCATCTGCTCAAGAACTATCATGCGCGATCTTTCTATGGGAGGTTGCCGTGTTGATAACTTTGTAACAGGCGAATTAAATATTGATGATGATCCTATTACCGATATCGAAATTGCAACTGATTACACTACTATGTGCGTTCCTGTTAAGAGAATTCACAGAGATAATGAAAACGAAGATTATTTACGTTTTACCTTTGTAAATGTCGACTTGGATACAAGGCGTGAGTTTGTGCGCTTACTCTTCTCACGTGCTGATACTTGGGTAAGACCTGATTATAAGAAAGATAATCCTATTAGATCATTTATTACCATTCTTGCATGTATTAAAGATTCTTTATTTAGCAAGAGAAGAAGTGATGATATTCATGTGTCTGTGGTAGGTAAATAAGATGAAAAATTTATTTAAGACACTGACTTTAGTTTCATTGTTGTGCGCTGTAGCCTCTTCTTTTGCGGCTCCCAATTCAGCCAAAGATAGAGATTTTAGACAGCAAAAAACTGCGCTTAAGGATACAGCAACTGCTGATAATGAATTACCAGCAGCACTACAAGAGATCCTGTTAGATTCAAAGCCTTTAGATAACACAGCAAGTGATCAAACTACAAGTGACAATTTGTATTTCTCAAAAATGCAGAATGATGGCAACTTACAGAATCCTCAGCTACTAACGCAGGACAATGAAATTAAGCCATATGCTTCAAAAATAACCTTGACAAACATGGGAAGTCCAAAAGGTATTGAAATTTATCCTGGTCAAAAGAGTGCTGGTATTTCATTTACCTTACCTATTGATAAGGTTATTACCTCAGCAAGGCTCGATCTTTACGTAAGTATGACTGAGGCTATGCAGGGGAATACCAACCATATTGATGTGAAGGTAAATGGTCAGGCTTTAGGTTCACTACCTGTAGCTAAAACAGAAATAACTAACTATGAGTTGGATATCCCTGCTGAGTATTTAGCTCAGGAAAATTCACTCACACTTGAAATGACTGATGAGGAATTTGTTTGTAAGATTGATTATTCTGGCAAGCAAAAGATCTTAATCGATCCTGAAAGTTATCTTTCAGTTAATGGTTACAATTTAGAATTAGGTTCAGATTTAAGTTTGTTCCCATTACCATTTTTTGATAAGTTTAATTCAGCTCAAACTCTAATTAACTTTGTTTTACCAAAGAATACCTCAACTGACATCTTGTATGGACCATTGATGTTAGCGTCTTACTTTGGAACTATAGCTGATTACAGAACAGTTAAATTTAATGTTTCTTCTGATACCTTGCCTCAGGACAATTCAATTGTCTTTGCCCATCCAGGACAAACTGTAGCTGGTATTGATATGCCTAAAAAGGAAGGCATTTACATTAAAGATCATCCATATAGCAGACCTTACAAGAATATTTTTATTGTAGCTAAAAACAAGTCTGCTTTTATTAAAGCTGTTTATTCTTTAGTGAAGGCAAACTTATCAACAGCTACAGATTATTTAAAAATAAAAGATGATAAGCCTGAATTAAGAGAGGCTTATGATGCCCCAAATTGGATCACCTCAAATAAAAAGGTTCTATTAAGTTCACTACTTAAAAACAACCAGTCTTTAGTAACTCATGGCTATAATCATGGCCCTTTAAATCTGTCATTTAAGGCAGCTCCTGATCTTTATCAGTTATATGAAGATTCAGGTGATCTTTATGTCGCTTATGAGTTCCCTTTAGATAAAAATATTGACGAGAATGAGTCTGGTTTAAATCTGCTGTTATCAGGAGCTTTTTTAGATAAGTTACCAGTAAATAAGAAAGGCTTATTAGAAAATATTTGGAGATTGTCAGGTGGTGATGCTCGTGAAGATAAGCGTCATGTTCAGATTTCTCCAAGCATGATATATGGTGATAATAACTTAGAGCTTTATTTTGATTTAAGATTAAAGCCAAATACACCTTGTTCAGTTATCTCAGATCCGAATGTAAAGAGTGTTATTGATGAGTCAAGTTATATTGATCTTTCAAAAACAAGACATTTTGCACGACTGCCAAATTTATCTTATTTTGTAGGAGCAAGCTTCCCATTTACAAGGTATTCTGATTTTTCTCATACAGTTGTTCTGTTACCTGATAACCCTACAGCAGTTGAGCTCAATACACTTATGAATATGGTTGCAAGAGCAGGTAACTCAACAGGATCCATGGTAAGTTATGAGCAAGTTGTCATAGGTTCAGATTTATTTACAAAAGAGCCAGGGTTCTTTGATGATAAGGATTTACTGGTGATTTCAAATCTGTCCCATAAAGACTATTTATCTAAGTTATTTGATGGGTCAGCTTTTATCTTTAACGGTAATGAACTTAACATTTATGATTATGGTCTTATATCTTTTAGAGGTGGATTCTTTAGAGGTTTAAGACGATTCTTAAGTGGTGATTTTAGAGCTGAAAATCTCGATGCCAACCGTTATGTAAGAACTTCAATGGCATGGCGAGGCTTTTTAAGTTTCCTCTCACCATTTGATTCAGATAAAATTGCTGTAGTTGTTACAGCAACTGATGATGAAGAACTAGATAAATTAACCGACGATTTGTCAAATTCAAAAGTTAACCGCGAAGTTCGTGGAGACATTACTTTAATCTCAGGTCTTAATAAAGTTATGTCATTTAATGTTGGCGATTACATCTTCTCAGGAAATGTTTCTACCTCCTTTAAGATCTTAACCTTTGCTGGTGAGCATGTAATTTGGTTATGTATTTCATCATTTATTGTTTTGATCTTGTTGTCATATATCATTTCAAAATATCTACAAAGAAGATCGCGTGCTCGTCTTTTAGAAAACAGTAACAGACAAAATGGTTAGATAAGGTTTAGGTAAACGGTATGTCAAAGACAATAAATAAGCTTAATGCCATCTCTGTGATCCTGATGGCCTTATTAACTCATGATGCAACAGCAGCTTCTTCCTATGCTGAAGATCAGGCTCAATCTATGTCAGGACGCGCTGCAATGAGAGGCGGTTCTGTTGCATCTAATAATGCTCAAGCTGCAACAGAGAACAGTGCAACTAATACACAATCTCAAAGTGCTCAACAAGCTCAAAGTGATCAAGCTCCTGCCTTAAATAACAATAATTCAAATTTAATTCAGGGATTAATCAAACAGGCTAACTTTTGGCATGACAAGCAACAGCACGATAGAGCTATGCAGTCATTGCAAAGAGTTTTAATCTCTGATCCTCACAATGAAGAATGTTTGTACTTATTGTCATTGTGGTCTTTTGAAGTAAAAGACAATGAGAATGCAAAGCTCTACAGAGACAAGCTCTATAAGCTATCTCCTGGCAGTACCTATATCTTGCAACTAGATAATCAGAGAAATATGCAGTCACTGTCATCTGATCAGCTAAATCATGCAAGAGCTTTAGCCTCATCAGGCAATGTAACTGCAGCTTTAGTTGAATATCAAAAGTTGTTTACAGGTGTAATGCCACCAAAAGAGTTAGTATCTGAGTATTACCTCACAATGTCAGGTGATCCTAACTACTATCAAAGGGCATTAACAGGATTAGTCAATTACATCAAAACTAATGCAAATGATGTCAATGCTCAGATAACTTATGGCAAAATTTTAAGTTACCGTCAGAGTACGATTAGAAAAGGTATCTCTGTATTAGCATACTATGCTCCTAAATCTCAGGATGCAGATAAAGCTTTAAGACAGGCTTTATTATGGCTTGATCCTGAGCAAAATGATGAAAAATACTATTCAGATTATGCTTCACGTCATCCAAATGACAGTGAGGTTAAAGCTCACTATGACAGCACTATCATAGGAGGTATGACTAAAAATGCCTATGACAAGTCAGCTTCAGATAAGTTAGATGCTATTCATGATTTTGAAAAGATCTTGGCAAAAAATCCTAATAATCAGGATGCATTAGAAGCAATAGGTTACTTGCACTTAGAGCTTAAAAACTACGTAAAAGCTCATGAATACTTAGCAAAAGCAACTTCTTTAGGCGGAAGTAAAAAGGATAAATTAGATCATGATGCAACCTTAGCTGCAGCTTCTTCATATGAGGCTACAGGTAATTACAAAGAAGCTTTAGCTCAATTAGATTCAATATTACAAAAGAATGCTTATGATGTTGATGCATTGCTTACTAAGGCAGACATTTTAAAGAAGCAGGGTAATGTAGCTCAGGCTGAACTTGCTCTTACTACTGTATTAGCAGCAGATTCTACAAATGCTGGTGCTAATGAAATGCTCTATTATCTGTACAGAGACAGTGGCAAGAGTGAAAAAGCTAAAGGTTTACTTGCAACCATGCCTGTATCTTTAGCTGATAAGATCCGCAATGCTACAGCATCTAAAGCTTACGTTGATCCAATTCCTCCTATAAGAGAAACTGCTCAAAGAAAAGCAAGTACTGGAGATGTATCTGGTGCTATTGAAACTTTACAGCAAGGACTCAACAAATATCCTAAAGCTTCATGGCTTCACTATGATTTAGGCAGACTCTTAAAACAACAGGGATATGAGGCAGGAGCTTCTTCTCAGATAAGTTATTTGATACGAGATAATGCAACTGATGAGGATCTTTTAGCAGCAGCTTCCTTGTTAAGTGAATTCAAACAATATTCACAGGCAGATAACGCTGTTTCAAGGATCAGAAAAGATACACCACAGGTTAAAGCTTTAAAAGAAGAACTTGCAATTAACAGAACCTTCAGTCAGGTTGAAATGTATGAAAAGGCTGGTAATTCTCAGGCAGCCTTAAATACATTGCGTATGATGAACCTGAACGAAGCAAGTCTTTCAAATACACAGCTTTCACATTTAGCCTTTTTATATTTAAAGGCAGGCGATCCTAATAAAGCTTTGAGTTTAGCTGATACCGTGGCTGCAAGACCAATGGATCTTGATGCATCTATCTCTGATTATGCTGATTTAATTACAGTTTATAACCAGACCGGTAATGAAGATAAGGCAAGAATGTTCTCTGAGAATCAGCAATTGTTAGCTAATTCTAATTACTCAGATATAGAAAAGATAGCTACAGGGGACGCTGTAAGAAAAGCTGATGCCCTGCGTAATCTAAACCGTTATGCTGACGCTTATGATGTGATTTATCCTCTAATTTCAAAAGATCCTGAAAATCCTGCCCTAAGAATGGCAATGGCCAGAATTTATCAGGATAATGGCATGTATAACGAGTCATATAAACTTTATGAACAAGTTTTAAGTGTCAATGCTGGTAATCAGGAGGCCTTACAAGGTGCAATCAACGCTTCTTTAGCTAATGAGGATTATGACACTGCAACAGTTCTTGCTATGAAGTTGCAGAATACTGATGATCCAAAAGTCTTAACCTTGCTAGCAAGAATTGATAACAAGAACAAAGACTATAGAGATGCTCTAGAAAAGTTAAACAGAGCCCGTGCTCTAATTGATAGTCGATATGACTATGCCTCTGCTAATAATGTAGAAGATCCTGATTTATCTGTAGCTTCAACCTCAAGAGCTCCTAATAACCCATTTGCCAATAAGAGCAATTCATCTGAGATCATGAAGACTAAGGTGGTATTACCTTGGGAGAACAAAAAAGCTAATAGCTCTTATTCTTATAATATGTCTCCAACAGAGAAGAGAGATTCATTAAATGAAATCAACTTTATGATAAGAGATTTAAAGGATAAGGTTGCAACTACTGCAAGTGTTTCTGTTGAAGGTCGTCAGAAAGACGGTGAGGATGGTATGAGCAAATTACAGGGAATATCTGTACCTGTAACTGTATCAACACCTGTATTAGGCGGTCCAAAGCTTGATCTTACTGCAAGAATGGATAGCTTTAGCGCAGGTACAGTGCTGCCATCATCATCTAATGAATTTGGTACTAATGCACTGAATGTTGGTGTTCAGAACTTAGTTACTAGAATTAATGCCTTAAAAGAGTCTTATTCAACCCTTACTGATGCTGGTAATATCAACGCTTTCATGGTGCAAAATGGCTTGGATAAGATTAAAGATCAGGCTGATGTAACCAAATTATTACAGGGTGACTTGTTAGATGCTGCTGATTTTTCATTGCAGTCAGCACAAGGCAGACAGAGACTAATGCAGTACTTTGCTCAGTTTAAAGATGTAAGAGCTGTCATGAAGGCTGTTAATAATCTGCAGTCTGCTAATGCAGTAATGGCTGATGCTAAAGCTAAGAGAAAGACCGGTGTAGGTTTTGCTGCAGCTTTATCTGATGATAATTACAAGTTAGACTTTGGTATAACTCCTGTAGGCAAGGAAGGTACTACTGTTGTCGGAGGAGCTTACTTTAAGATACCTTTAAGTGCCTATAGCGAATTGCGCTTTAAAGGCGAGAGAAGAGCTATGACTGATTCTTTATTATCCTATTTTGGATATGAAGACAGAATGTCTGGCACTTATTGGGGTGGAGTTACCAAGAACGGTGGCTCTATTGAGTATGCCTACGATGATGGCTTTGTAGGAGCTTCACTTGAAACTAATGCCTATAGATATTTAGGTAAGAATGTCCTGTCTAACTCAAGCTATGGTTTAAAGAGTACTTTATATGTTCATCCTTTTAAACCTACCATGTATGAGGATATGACTGTAGGCTTATCATTATCCTATGACAACTATTCTCATAATGAGAATCACTTTACTCTAGGTCATGGTGGTTATTTCAGTCCTCAGAACTACTATATTGCCTCAATTCCATTTACCTATATGAAGAGAACTGATGATCTGAAATTTACAGCAAATATTGCTTTAGGTTATCAGTCATATAAAGAAAATGAAGAGGATTACTTCCCAACTAACAAACAGTATCAGTCTGATCTGAATACGCTCAAGGATTTTGGTTTAGCTCCATACTCAAGATTCCCTTCAAAGAGCGAAAGCGGTATTGGGGGCTCTGCTAAGTTAAATCTTGATTACTACTTGTTAGATGATTTAGTAGTTGGTGGTTCTTTAAATTACAACACCTTTGGCGATTACAACGAAATGTATGAAATGCTCTACATCAAGTCAGTCCTAGGAGGTCATTAAATGAGCAGGTTTTTTCAAGATACCAGAGCATCATCTAAAGGCTTTTTAGATTTAGTTACCATCATGATGAAAATGATGGAAGCTAATGCAAGTAAAAATGATGTCTGCGACTTTATTTACGAAGCAGGTTTAAGACTGTCTGATGAGTATCCAGTGCATGTAACAGATTCACTGTCTCGATTGAATCTTGAAATGAATGATATTTTAGAGGACTTAGGCTTTGGTGTAGTTACTCTGTCTGATGAAGGGGATAATTTAAAGATAAATCTAAGACAAGTTCCAGAGTGTACAGATAATGACTATGCAGATAACTTTTTAGAATTGTTCTCTGTACTATTATGTGGTTTATATAAAGGCTGGTTTGAGCAGACAGGTGCACCTAATGCTTTAAAGTGTGTGGTGGTATCTTTAAAACCTCAGGAATTTGTCTTAGCTTTGAAAGCATAGGAAAACAGGCAAACGATCATTTGATGCAGATTAAATAATGTGACTTAGCTTAGATAATTTTAGTAAAAATCTGAGTATATTTATTTTTTACAAAAAATATAATAAAAACAAACTTAAAAATTTGATTTAGGCAGATAAATCTAGATTAAATCAAAGTAAGGTGAACAATGAAAATAAGTCAACTTAAGATAAGACTCTTATTAAAAGCAACTTGTGCACTTTTAGCTTTATCTACACAAGCTGTGTCTGCTAATGCATGGGATGATTATAAAGCCAAGTATTTAAGTGATGAAGGTGCTATCATCGATACAGGCAACAATAACATGACCCACTCAGAAGGTCAGAGCTATGGTTTAATGTTTGCTGTTGCCTATAATGACAGAGACAGTTTTGACAAAATTCTAAACTGGTCTTATGCAAATCTTTATGACAAAAAGACAGGTTTGTTTTTCTGGGCTTATAAACGTGACGGTGGTGATCCTGTAGCTGATAAGAATAACGCAACCGACGGTGATCTGATGATTGCCAATGCATTATTTAAAGCTGCAGATAAATGGAAGAATAAAGATTACGCTAAAAAGGCTGAGAGCCTGTGCATGCATATGATGGCCCTTACTATTACCAAATATGGCTCTTATAACGTCATCATTCCTGCTGTAAACGGCTTTTATTACAATAACTATGTGATCGTAAATCCAAGCTATTTTATCTATCCAGCTCTTTCTAATATCTATAATAAGATTCATTTAAAGCAGTTCTATGATTTAATAAATGATGGCAAAAAGATGCTCTTTGATTTAAAGAACCAGAGAGTAAAACTAGCACCTGATTGGATAAAATTGACTCCTACTGATGAGATGATCCCAGCAGAGCAGTTGCCAGCTCGCTCAAGCTATGACGCAATTAGAGTTCCTTTATACCTTTACTGGGAAAACAAGAATGCTCAAGAGCTAAATGTATGGCGAGAGTGGTATTCAAAGTATCCAGAGTACAGTACTCCAGCATGGGTTAATGTCGCCACAGGTGAGACTGCATCCTATAATATGAGCTCAGGTCTTAAAGCTGTGCGTGATTTAGTTATGGGTAAGCCAATTATGGAGCCTAACCTTGCCACCTCAGAGGATTACTACAACGCCAGTTTAAATTTACTGGCTTACTTAGCTTATAAAGAGCAGAACTAATATCTATAATTTATCTAAGCCTTTAAGCCTGTGAAGCAAATTTACAGGCTTATTTATTCCTAAATTCTTATAAACACCTCACCTTACAAAACAAATTGTTTTAAAACAGTATTGCTCTTGATAAAATCAGCTATCAATTCCTTTCACAAAACAGATGTCTTCAGTTTTTTAGTGAAGCAAAATTAAGTGAGTGCTGATATGGTAGATAAAGTAATCAAAATAGGCGATATTGAAGTTTCAAATTCAGGTAAATTTGTACTCTTTGGTGGTATGAACGTACTTGAAAGCCGCGATTTGGCAATGCAGATCTGCGAGCATTATGTAAAGGTAACAGAAAAGTTACATATTCCCTATGTCTTTAAAGCAAGCTTTGATAAAGCTAACCGCTCTTCAATTTATTCATATCGTGGACCTGGTCTAGATGAGGGTATGAAGATCTTTGAAGAAATTAAAAAGACCTTTAATGTACCAGTTATTACTGATATTCATGAAAAAGAACAGGCTCCAGTTGTAGCTCAAGTTGTGGACGTTTTGCAGATCCCTGCTTTTTTAGCAAGACAGACTGATCTTGTAAATGCTATGGCAAAAACAGACAAAGTTATTAACATTAAGAAGCCTCAGTTCTTATCACCAGGTCAGATGGTAAATATCACTAAAAAGTTCGAAGAGTGCGGTAACAGTAATTTATTGCTCTGTGATAGAGGCACTTGCTTTGGCTATGACAACTTAGTAGTTGATATGCTAGGTTTTGGTGTCATGAAGCAGGTATGTGGCAATTATCCAGTGATTTTTGATGTTACACATTCATTACAGTGCAGAGATAGTACTGGTGCAGCCTCAGGTGGTCGTAGAGCTCAGGTTAGTGATTTAGCTCGTGCAGGTATGGCTGTAGGAATTGGAGGTTTATTCTTAGAGGCTCATCCAAATCCAGATACAGCAAAGTGTGATGGTCCTTCGGCTTTACCTCTAGATAAACTAGAACCATTTTTAGCTCAATGCAAAGCAATTGACGACTTAGTAAAGTCATTTGCTCCTTTAGATACTTCTAAATAGCCCAAGTTTTTAACTATTTTGAAAACAAAAAGCTGTACTAGTCAGTACAGCTTTTTAGGTAAGATCTAAAAATTACTTAGCTTCTTTTGAATAATCAGGTACAAACCATAAGCCGTCGTTATTCTTATCTAGGTACTCTTTAAATTCTTTTGACTGATAAGCATCTTTAATATCGTTAGCCCAAATGCTGTCCTTGTACTTATCCTGTACAACTACCTGTAGTAATAAGTGAGGAGCAATGGTCTCTTCAGCTAACTTGGTCTTAGGATCAACTTTTGCGTTGTAAACAACAGAACCTGTGATAACTACATAAGCAAAGTCAGTTGCTACAGCTGGAATACTCATTGAATGCATCTCAACAAACTTTAACTTGTGAGAATTCTCAATGATATTGTTCTGAGTTGCCTTAGTCTTATCGATATTTGGATCAAGCTTAATCCAACCAATTTTCTCTAGAATGTTATAAGCACGAGCTGTATTTGAAGCATCATTTGGAACAGCAACTACATCACCATCTTCTACTTTTGATAAGTCATTCTTTGAGCCTGGATAAATACCTGCTAAAACTGTTGGAATAGGGGTAATAGCTGCTAGGTGACCGTCCTGAGACTTATTGAAGTTCTGCATGTAAGCTGTGTGCTGTTCAACGTTGAAATCAACTTCGCCTTCGTTTAAAGCAATATCCGCCTGTAATAGGTCAGATACGTCAACGCCTTTAATGGTATAGCCTTCTTTTTCTAAGATTGGCTGGACACCATTGATGAATAGCTCTGAGTAAGGACCCTGTGACTTACTAAACACCAAGGTTGAATGATCTTTATCAAAAGCAAATGCACTATTAGCTGAGATTGAAGTTGCAACTAAAGCTGCAAGTAAGGTTAATGATAATTTTTTCATAATAAATTTTTCCTTAATTGACTGAAACTTGTTTTTGTTAATAAAACGAATCCTGTGGAATAACCAATTAAAAAACTTTGATTAGTGCTTTCTAGCTTTTGCAGCAAAGTAGTTACCAATGCTCTGAATGATCTGCACAAAGACTATAAGCACGATAACTGTAAACAGCATCAAAGGAAAGTTCATTCTCTGATAGCCATAGGTTAAAGCTAAATCACCTACACCGCCACCACCGATGACACCAGCCATTGCAGTTGCTCCTAACAGACCGATAGTACCAATGGTAGTTGAGAGAATTAGTGAGCCTTTAGCCTCTGGTAACCAAAAGTGAATAATGATCTGGAATGTAGTAGCTCCCATTGCCTTAGCAACTTCAATAATGCCGTGATTTACCTCAAGTAAGCTGTTTTCAAACAGTCTAGCTAGATATGGGGCAATAAAGAAGGTTAAAGGTACTAAGGCAGCAGTTGTACCAATACGTGTACCTACAATGGCCTTAGTTACAGGTAGAATGAATACTAGGAGAATAATAAATGGTATTGAACGCACGATATTGATAAAGGTATTTACAATAAAGAATACATACTTATTCTCTTTGATACCGCCTTTTCTTGAAAGTACTAAGATTAAGGCTAGGACAATACCAATTAGTGAGCCTAGAACTAAGGATACAAATACCATGTATAAAGTTTGATTAGCGCAGTCAATTAACTGAGACTGTGTTACGTCAAGAGATTTAAAGAATGCGTCCATCATACTGGTACCTCCTCAAAAGCAATGCCATGAGAGTTAATGTAATCCTCAACTTTTTTAAAGTCTTCTTCGTTCCCGGTTAACTGCAGGGTAATAATTGATAGTACTCGCCCCTGTAACTCTGTAACTGATGCGAACATAACGTTGGTGTGAACTCCTAATTTGGCGTTAATCTGCCAAATTACGTCATCGGTTGCATGTTCTGCGTGGAAGAAAATTCGGATAACTTTATAGTTTGCTTCATATTTCTTTAGTTCAGCAACAATACTCTCAGGAATTTTGCTTGGAATTACGGTCTCAACAAAGCGTTTAGCAATAGTGCTCTTAGGCTTTGAAAAAATGTCAATTACAGAGCCGTTTTCAACTAACTTACCATGCTCTAGAATTGCTACCTTATTGCAAAGCTTCTGTACTACTCTAATTGTATGGGTAACAAAAAGAATGGTTACGTTAAGCTCTTTATTAACTCTAGCTAGCAAGTTTAAGATTGACTCTGTAGTATCAGGATCAAGTGCTGAGGTAGCCTCATCACAGAGTAGAATTTCAGGCTCTGTAGCAAGCGCTCTTGCAATACCAACACGCTGTTTTTGACCGCCTGAAAGTTCACCTGGAAGAGCCTTTGCTTTATCCTCAAGACCTACGAACTTTAACAGCTCTTCAACACGAGACTTAATCTTTTGTTTGCTCTCATGTCTTAAAACTAATGGTATGGCAATGTTGTCAAAGACAGTCTTGGTCTCTAAAAGATTGAACTCCTGGAAGATCATACCGATGTCTTTGCGAACTTCACGTAACTTACTTTCTTTTAGAGAGGTTAAATCAACACCTTTTACAAATACCTTACCTTCTGTTGGAGTCTCAAGGGCGTTTACCATTCTTAGGAGTGTTGATTTACCTGCACCAGAAAATCCGATTAAACCGTAAACGTCGCCTTTATTTACCTTAAAAGTTACATTATCTAAAGCTACAAAAGTCTGACCTTTCTTTTCATAGCGTTTAGATAAGTTCTCAAAACTAATAATAGTTTTGTCATTATCTTTAGTGTTGTCAGTTACATCACTCATTATTAGTTTTTCTCCAAATAAGTAGTAGCCAGTTTTGCTACATATTGAGCAGCAGGGTAGATAGCTTTAGGATCTACCTTAAAGTTTGGATTGTGGTTAGGGTAGCTAGCACCTGTTCCTATCATGATAAAAGATCCTGGAATTACTTCTTGGTATAAAGAGAAGTCCTCTCCACCTAATGATTTTGGATTTGGTTCTACCTTAAAGCCTTCCTTTAAGGCAACTTCTTTAGCAAAGTCAGATAAAGGAGCATCATTGACGGTTGCAGGCAACTCTACTAACCACTCAAAATCTACTTTTGCATTGAATGTTGAAGCAATACCTTTAGCTATCTCTTCAAGGCGAGATTTTGCAATCTGTCTGTCTTCTTTGGTGTAGGTTCTAATGGTACCCTCTAATAGAACAGTTTCAGGAATTACATTCCAGGTAGTACCAGCTTCAAAATGTGTAATTGACACAACTACAGCATGGCTTGCATCAATGTTTCTTGAAACGATAGATTGGGCTGCATTAACAAAGTTAGTACCAATGATGATGGCATCGTTACCTTGCTGAGGTTGAGCTGCATGGGTGCCTTTACCAGTAAAGATAATCTTAAACTTTTCAACAGCAGCATGATTTGGACCTGCGCTAATACCTAAGGTTCCTATATCAAATAGTGATGACGAATGGATGCCAAAGATTGCTTTAACACCATCTAGGCCACCAGACTTAATCACGGTACCTGCTCCGCCAGGAGCTTCTTCAGCAGGCTGAAAGATGACTCTTACTTTACCTTTTAACTCTTTTTCATGCTCTTTTAAAAGAAGTGCTGCACCTAGGATGGTTGCTGCATGGCTGTCATGACCGCAGGCATGCATTACGCCAGAAACTGTAGATTTGTAAGGAAGATCTGTGTTCTCCTGAACAGGAAGAGCATCAATATCAGCTCTAATAGCCACGGTAGTGTTGCCTTGACCAATTTCTGCTACAACACCGGTTTTTAAATCTAACGGTAAGATCTTAATACCGTTCTTTTCTAGATCTTCTTTTAATCTTTTTGTGGTTTCAAACTCCTGATAAGACAATTCAGGATGTGAGTGAAAATGATAGAATTCTTGTTCGATAAAATCTTTGATATGTGCTGTCATTTTTAATTATCCTACTGTGATTTATTTGAAGTTAATATTTATAAGTTAAATCTACAACAGGGCATTCGATAAACTTTTAACATGAAATTCTTCCTTAAGCAGTTTTAGCTGCTACTATTTCCTTTTCATGTGTATATCTTGATCTATGAAAAAAATAATGTCAATTACTAAACATATATATTTAGTAGGAAAAGAGTTAACTTGTTGATTTGTAAGATTTTAAAAACACACTAATTTACTAGGAATTATAGGTAATTATTAGTGCAAGCGATAGGTATTAGCTATTTCTAAGCTACAGATGATTTTTTAAAGAAATTGAATTTTTTGATAGCGGCTTTTGAATATGGTAAGAAGCAACATAATAAAAAGCCTGTCATGAAATTTTATGACAGGCTTTAAGACATATGATTTTAATGATTAGATGTCTTTAGCAAACTTAATTGCACGACCAATATAAGTAGCAGGGGTTAAACCACGTAATAGTGCCTTAGCTTCCTCAGGCATATCAAGAGACTCTAAGAAGTTCTCCATGATTTCCTTTGTTACTTTCTGACCGCGGGTTAAAGCCTTTAACTTCTCATATGGATTTGCAATACCGTAACGACGCATTACAGTCTGGTATGGCTCTGCTAAAACTTCCCAATTGTTATCTAACTCTAATGCTGTGTGCTCTGGATTTGCCTGTAACTTAGAAATACCCTTTAAGGTTGATTTGTAAGCAATGATTGAGTAACCAAAAGCAACACCTAAGTTACGCAATACGGTTGAATCGGTTAAATCTCTCTGGAAACGTGAAATAGGTAGTTTGTTACCTAAGTGTACGAACAGAGCATTAGCAATACCTAAGTTACCTTCTGAGTTCTCAAAATCGATAGGGTTTACTTTGTGTGGCATAGTTGAAGAACCAATTTCACCCTTAATAGTCTTCTGAGTGAATACACCATTTGAAATGTAACCCCAGATATCTCTATCAAAGTCGATTAAGATAGTGTTGAATCTGTCAACTGCAGCAAAAAGCTCAGCCATGTAATCATGAGGCTCGATCTGAGTGGTATATGGGTTGAAGGTTAAACCTAGATCTTCTTCAAAACGCTTTGAGAATGCGTACCAGTCAATATCAGGATATGCTACAGAGTGAGCATTGAAATTACCTACAGCACCGTTAATCTTACCCATGATTTCAACGCGAGCAACTTCGTCACGCTGACGGCGCATACGATATACAACGTTTGCCATTTCCTTACCAATGGTGGTAGGTGAAGCTGGCTGACCGTGAGTACGTGCTAGTAGAGGAACTTCAGCATATTTGTGTGCTAGATCAGTAATTGCATCAATGATCTTATCTAAGATAGGTAAGATAACTTCTTCACGAGCTGTCTTTAACATTAAAGCGTGAGAGTTATTGTTGATATCTTCAGAGGTACAAGCAAAGTGGATGAACTCACGAACCTTTGCAATTTCGGAATTAGCAGCAGTCTTATCTTTTAAGAAATACTCAACAGCTTTAACATCGTGGTTAGTTACAGCTTCACGCTCTTTGATGTTCTTAGCATCTTCTTCTGAGAAGTTTTTGATGATGTCATCGATAAAAGCGATGGTTTCTTTTGAGAACTGAGGTACTTCCTTAATCTGTTCGCAAGCTGCTAGGTGCTTTAACCAGGTAAGCTCTACCTGAACACGGAAGCGCATTAAGCCATACTCTGAGAAGATAGGGCGTAATTCTTCAGTTTTAGAACCATAACGACCATCTAATGGTGATACAGCTGTTAATGATGATAATTCCATTTTGATCCTCTTTTGGTTAAGTAGAATTCTTTTTTTGCATTTACTTTTGCTCACTCATAGCTAGTACTAGTGAGCAATAAATCCTGTTAACTAAACATGCATTCTTGCATATTTTAAAATCTCTTTTCTTCTAAAGATTAGGTAACGACGTCTGCCACCAACCTGTCTCCATAAGATTACAGCTCTAATACCAGCTAGTAAGAGTGCTCTAATTCTTTCTTGATTATCAGTATCTCTTAAAAATCTTTCATCGCCATAGATTAAAAGCTTTGCAAAGTTAGGGCTGATAATTGATTGATAGAGTGATCCGAACAGGTGGAAGTTATTTTGAGTGTTAATTGAAGACACACAAAGTTCGTCATTTAAAAAGTCACTATGTTCTGTAGTTACTGCTTTTGATAAAGCATCAATTTCGTCAGAGAGTCTTTGGTAAATTCTTTGGTTTCTTTCGACACTGTGTGCAAGAGTAATCAGTTTTAAGGCCATCTTGGTTACGACGATGGTATCAGCGCCTTTTGCTAAATCTGTTTTACCTAAACTATCAATGATCTGCTTAAAACCTACGGTTAAATATTCAGGATTGTAGATGTCTTCAACGGATTTAGGATCAGTTACAGCAAGCGCTCTTAACACACATGAAACTGCTTTTTCATCATAATAACCAGTTGAAGCTATTCTCTGGATTTGTGTACAGCACTGAAAAAGAGCACCTAAAGCAATTGTTTCTGATTTTATATCTGCCATTTTAATTCTCTTTAATATGTCTGTCGATTACAGCGCCACCTAGACAATCCATGCCCTGATAGAATACAACTGACTGACCTGGAGCAACAGCTGCAACAGGCTTTTTAAATCTTACTATCAGTCTGTCACCATCTCTTGTGACAATGCAATCAACATCAGGCTGTCTGTAACGGATTTTACAAGTACATTCAAATGGAAGAGTAGGACACTCTGTGATCCATGTTTCATGAACAGCTTCAAGACCTACTGAATATAGTGCTGAGTCGTCATTTCCTTCAGCTACAATCAGCTCATTATTCTTAATGTCTTTTTCTACGACATACCAAGGCTTGCCGTTACCATCTTTGGTACCGCCAATATGGAGACCTTTTCTCTGTCCAATAGTTGCATACATTAAGCCATCGTGTTTACCGATTACTTTGCCATCAACAGTCCTAATTAAACCTGGTTTTGCAGGAATGTACTTAGATAGGAATTCATGGAAGCGCTTTTCACCGATAAAACAAATGCCAGTAGAATCCTTTTTCTTAGCTGTGGCAAGCCCTAATTTATCAGCAATGGCGCGAACTTGAGGCTTTTCAATATCGCCTACTGGGAAAAGTACTCTTTCTAAAACATTCTGTTCGATGGCATGTAAGAAATAGCTCTGATCTTTGTTATTGTCATTACCTCTTAAAAGGTGAGCCCTTTTAGTATTAAAGCTACGCTGACAATAATGACCTGTAGCTATGTAATCAGCATTTAAAACTTCCATAGCATACTGCATGAATGCTTTAAATTTAATTTCTTTATTGCAAAGAATATCTGGATTTGGAGTTCTACCTTCTTTGTATTCAGATAAGAAAATTTCAAAAACGTTATCCCAATATTCAGCTGCAAAGTTGATGGTTTTAAGCTCAATACCTAATTTATCGCATACTTTTTGAGCATCTTCTCTATCTTTTGCTGCTGCACAATATGAATTGGTGTCGTCTTCTTCCCAGTTCTTCATGAACAAAGCTGTAACGTGCATACCATTTTCTTTTAAAAGGGCAGCACTAACTGATGAATCAACACCACCAGAAAGACCTAGCACCACGTGCTTGCCTTGTAGCTTTTCATAGGGAATACGTGCATCAAATTCCATTTTTTACTCTTTTTATACGAATACTGTTGTTTTTCTATTAAGGGTGAATACTGTTAATGATAGACAGAGGGCATCTTTGTCCCTTAAAGTAGGCATCAAAGTTTTTACCGACAAGTCTGGTTCTCCACTTGTCTTTGCCGTTGTAGATCTCTTCTTTTGTATACCACTTAACAGCTAAAATTTCCTGATCAGGATCATCAGGTGACATCTTTTCTTGATAATCTTTAAGCTTTGCTTCAAAGCAGAAACGGTAGATTGTTTCATTATCTTTTACGTAGTCATCAATTGAAACTAGGCTTAAAAGTTCTACATCGCAACCTGTTTCCTCATGACCTTCACGAATAGCAGCTTCAAGAATAGTTTCACGCGCATCAATATGACCGCAGGGATTGCCAAAAACTAGTCTGTTATCCTGATCTTCATTATATTCTTCAACAATCAGGTATTTACCGTTGTGCTCAACGATGAGAGCTACGGTAGCAAAAGGTTTAAATCTCTGTGACATGTTATTTCTCCAACGGCGCTAATTTTAGCAGATTTTACTGTGAATTATACAAAAATGTCCTTTTGCGCCAGTGTGATTCTAAAAGAAGAAAGGCACATTGCAGTCTCTTTATAAAACAATGTCAGCCATATGAATTTAATTTTGTATAGATAAATTTACATTGGCTAGGCGCAGAATGTTGCTCATTTATAGGTATTTTGATGTTACTTGTTCTATCTTTTGCTTTAGCACGGATCATTTTTTCAAAAATGCTGAATGCGTTTGCTCAATGTTAAAAATTGCATACAATGAAATCAGATAACAACTCATTGCTTTTGAGATGGAGAAAATATGTTTTCAAGTAAAGTTGTAGTTCCAAGTGATGGTAGTGCCATTGTAATCGATGATAACGGTAAGCTGATTGTTCCTGATAACCCAATCGTACCTTTTATCCGTGGTGATGGAATTGGTGCTGATATCACCCCTGTAATGAAAAAAGTAGTTGATGCAGCTGTGGCAAAAGCTTATCAGGGTAAAAAGAAGATTGCTTGGATGGAAATCTATGCTGGCGGTCGCTCTGTAGAGGTTTACGGAGAGAATACTTGGTTACCTGATGAAACTTTCGATTTTATTAGAAAATATCATGTTGCGATTAAAGGCCCTCTAACAACTCCTGTAGGCGGTGGTATCCGTTCATTAAACGTAGCATTACGTCAGACTCTAGATTTATATATATGTCTGCGTCCTGTTCGTTACTTTGCAGGTGTTCCATCACCTGTAAAACACCCAGAGCTAGTAGATACCGTAATCTTCCGTGAAAATGCCGAAGATATCTATGCAGGTATTGAGTGGGAAGCAAATTCAGAAGGCGCTAAGAAGCTGATTAACTTCCTAGAAAAAGAGATGGGTGTTAAAAAGATCCGCTTTACAGAAAACTGCGGTATCGGTGTAAAGCCAATGTCAAAACAGGGTACTGAGCGTTTAATTGGAGCTGCATTTGAATATGCTATCGATCATGACAGAAAGTCTGTAACTATCGTTCATAAAGGCAATATTATGAAGTTCACAGAAGGTGCCTTTAAGAACTGGGGCTACAAGTTAGCTGAAGAAAAGTATGGCGCAACCAAAGATGAAAATGGCGTTGTAAGCTTTACAAATCCTAAAAACGGTAAAAAGATCGTGGTTAAAGATTGTATTGCTGATGCTTTCTTACAGAATATTCTTTTATACCCACAAGATTATGATGTAGTTTGTGCTATGAACTTAAATGGTGACTATATCTCTGATGCTTTAGCAGCTGAAGTTGGCGGTATTGGTATTGCTCCTGGTGCTAACATCGGCGCAGATAGCGCTATCTTTGAGGCAACTCATGGTACAGCTCCTACTATCGCAGGTACCGGCAAAGCAAACCCAGGTTCAATCATTCTTTCAGCTGAACTAATGTTACGTCACATGGGCTGGGAGGGGGCTGCTGACTTAATCGTTGAAGCAATGGAAAAATCTATTACTTCAAAGAGAGTAACCTCAGATTTTGCAGGTCTTATGGAAGGCGCAACCACTCTTACAACTAGTGAGTTTGGTGACGAGTTGATCAAGAATCTGTGATAACTTCGAAAATTTAAGCAACAAAGCTCTTCGTTTTGTTGCTCTTACATACAATAAAGGCAAACAGTAGTTTAATCCGTGCTGCTTGCCTTTAATTTATCTGAAGAATGACTACTAATCCATCAGCTCGTGCAGAACCTTTACGTAGATTGTAGTGAGTTTATCTAATTCATCTACGCCGACCCTTTCATCAACTTTATGGATCAACTTTGCAACAGGGCCAAATTCAACAGTTTGTGTGCCTAATGGTCTTACAAATCTGCCATCAGAAGTACCTCCAGATGTTCCTAAAGTAGGCTCTTTTCCTGTTACTTCTTTAATAGCATGGTATAAAGCATCAATTAGAGCTCCGTCTTTAGTTAAGAATGGTTTACCTTCTTCTCTAAACTCCATATCGCAGTCAATATTGAGCTTTTTAGCAACAGATCTTACGTGTTGTTCAATCTTTTCAGGAGTTTCTAGATCATTCCATCTAAAGTTACATCTTAAATAGCAATCACCAGGAATTACATTATCAGCTCCGGTTCCTGCTTTGATGTTTGATACCTGAAATGAGGTTGGTGGGAAAAATGGAGTGCCGTTGTCAACAGGATTATCAATCATTCCTTGAATAAAGCGAGAAGCCTCAAATACTGCATTTTTAGCACAGTCACCCATAGCAACATGACCTTGTAAACCGTGGATATAAATTGATGCATTTAAATCGCCACGTCTGCCGTTTTTGATTGAGTCACCAAAAATTTCATCACTTGAGCACTCTCCAATGATGCAATAATCAGGGATCATATTGCGCTCTTTCATGTATTCAACCATAAAAGGAGTTCCTCCTACAGCGTCACCTTCTTCATTTGAGGTTAAAAGAAGCGCAATGGTGCCTCTGTGATTTTGATGTTTTTCAACATAGTCACACATCGCACAGATCATGGCAGCGTCTCCGCCTTTCATATCAGCACTGCCTCTGCCGTATAAATATGGTACACCATCGTATTCTAAGATTTCACCACAGTAAGGATCATGTTCCCAAGTATTAGGATCACCTGTAGGTACAACATCGGTATGACCTAAGAACATGGTAAAAGGAGCTCCATGACCATGTAGAGCTAACAGATTAGTTACACCATTTTCTTCAACTGTATAGCAGGTAAAACCTAACTGTTTAATGATGTCTTTTACAAGTTCCTGACAACCATTATCGTTAGGTGTAACTGATTCAATTCTAACTAGCTTTTGTGCAAGCTTACCTGTCTTTGAAAGCTCCATTTATAGATATCCTTATAAAATTTGTCTTTTATTATTTTCAGAAGATAAGAGAGTATTGTCAAACGAGGGATGATCTGTGCTTTGTGTCAGTGCACTTAAATGTAAAGTTATTCAGAAAATTGCCAAAGAAAAAAATAAAGCTTCTTGCTTTTTAGGCAAAGAGCTTTGAACTAGTTAGGGTATTCTTTTTTAGTTTTCTGATTCTGCTTTTAAGTTTTCAACAGAATTATTGTTCTCTTCAGCTTTCTTATCGAACCATAAGAAGATGTTTGCAAGGATGGTACCTGAAATTGAGTGCCATACACATGAAACAGCTGAAGCAATAGCTGCTTCTGCTGAGGTTGGGAAGAACTTACCGCAAAGACCAGTTGCTAAACCAGCGTTCTGAACACCAACTTCGATTGATAAAGTTCTCTTTTTTGCTGTGCTCATACCAAAGAATTTAGCAGCAACGTATCCTAAAACATAACCAAATGCATTGTGACAGAAGATGCAAGCAAAGATGATTAAGCCTGACTGTAAGAACTTGTCACCATGAACTGCGATAACACCACCTACGATTAGTGCAAAACCTATTACAGCAACACCAGGCATTACCTGACGAACCTGCTTGAAGAACTCATACTTGTGGAACATGATATTGCATGATGAACCGATAGCTACAGGAATAATGGTAACTAACAGCATGAACTGGAACATGCTCCATGGATCGATATCAATTCTCTGACCAATTAACAGGTTAACTAATAATGGAGTAGCAACAGGCGCAATTAAAGTTGAAACTGTAGTCATACCAACAGAGAAAGCTACGTCGCCTTTGCATAAGAAAGACATGATGTTTGATGAAACACCACCAGGACAGCAACCTACTAGAACTAGACCTAATGTTAGACCATCTGACAGGTTAAAAGTTTGGGCAATGAAAATTGCAAGTAATGGCATGATGGTAAACTGAGCTACAGCACCTATGAAAATATCAAAAGGTCGCTGAGCTAAAATTTTGTAATCCTGTCTACCTAAAGTCATACCCATTGAAAGCATAATTACGCCAAGAATAATGATCTGAGTAGTACCCTTCACGAAAGTACAGGTTTGTGGAACAAAGTAAGCTAGTACAGCAGTACCAATCACGAATAAGGCAGTAAACTTGGCTAAGATCCTGCTTACAGCGATTAAAAATGACATTTTGATATTTCCTTAAGTAAAAATTTCCTATCGGCAAAAAATTAAAACTCCACGACTGAAGCGGTAGCAACAGATGGTTTAAAGTCCTGTTGAAAGGTGTTTCCTTAGAATTAGGTGAATACAGTTACAGGGGGTAGGTTGTCTGCAACAAAAGGGTGGTTTTGCACCCACTTGCCTTAAATCAGCCTGATAAGCTAGTTTAGAGGTCTTAATGGCATTGTGTGCCGAAGAGTATTATCTGTAGGTATCAGATAACGATAACAATAATATGACAAAACACCTGCATAATAAAGGTATTAACAAAAACATAGCTCTAGTTCATTGTAATGACGTGTAATTTTTATGAAAATTAATACCATCTGTGTTGGTAAAGGATAATTTATTAAACATAACTTTACTCAAGGTTCAGTTTTGACTTTAGATATTTATGATATTTGCAGAAGCGTAAATAGAAGCATATTGAATATTTGCTCTCATTTCTTACTTTCTCCATAGTTCTTTGTATCAATATCGTATGTATGTATGCTATTCTATGCCTTGTATAAAGAGGATAAATCAATTGATTAGCAAAGATAATCTGAAGACTTACTGCCAATACCCAATAAAAGCACTGTGCTCAGGAAGGTTCTATTTTGACGTGTTGTTTAAGTTAAAAGGAATGGGACTTGCGTACTTATTTATCATAAGTTTAGTCTTATCTATCCCTGCTACCATTAAGGTAAATGCAGTTTTAAATACTTTTAAAAGTATTGAATTACCGTCTCTTGTAGCTTCAATCCCTCCAAGCTATTTATCTGATAATGGAGTTTTAACACCAAAGAACAGTTCTGATGCCTACAAAGAAATAAAAACTTCTAAAGGCATGTTAGCAATTGTCTACAATGTAGATGATAAAAATATTGCTAATACAGAAAATCCTATAGTTGAACTCAATTCAAAAACTATTGCTGTAAAGTCAGGAGGCAAAGACACTGTTGTAGCCTATACCGATCTCTTTGAGAAAGGTTCTGGTTTTAATCCTGTTGAAGCAGCTTCTTTAGTAGATGCTGTCTTTGGTGTTGCCAAAACTGTAATGTACTTTTTTATCGCAGGTTGGTTTTTCTTTATTTTAGCTTTTAATGCACTAGTAATTGCTGTTCTATCAAAGGCAATCTTCTTATTTGTAGGAAAAATGAAGACCAGCTTTGTTAACGTGTTACGTATGTCTTCATTTGCAAATACGATTGTAGGTGTAGTTTTAGCTATTGAATTTTTCATTAACATAAAATTGTCATATGGTCTGGTATGCCTGTTGCCTATGGTTTATATGGGATTGTTTATAAAAGTCTTCAGATCAGAAATTGAAAATAATGGTATAGAGAATTTTGTAAAGAAATTTACTCCCGAAGGAACTAGAGTTAGAAACTACGGTTCAGAGGAATCAAACGAGAAAAAAGACCTTTCTGAATATACAAGTGGACTTGATTCAACTAGTAACAGGAAGTCATCAGAGGATAATATCGGTGCTGATGCAAACACAAGTATAAAAGACAGTTCTCAAAATAATAACAGTGACAAAGACAATGGTTCTTCTAATGATGAAAAAGGCGGACCAGGTTTCTTTGCTCCATAAATAACGGCTAAGGACACATCCATGAAAAAATTTTTGCTAACAGCATTTATAGGCGCTTTTATAAGTTGCAATGCGCAAGCTTTAGAAGTAACCGTAGATAATCAGACCAAGGCTACTGTGGTGATGGCTTTTTCTTATCTAGATAAAACTTCAAAAGAGTGGGTTGTGGATGGATGGTATAACGTAAAACCACAAAAGAAAGGTATTATTAACTTAGATACCGACAATGATATCTATTATCTTTACTCAGAGTTTTCAAACGGAAAGAAACTTGAAGGTGGTAATGGCTCAATCAAGTTAAAAGTGCAGGAGCGATCCTTCTTCTATAAGCAGAATGATGCTTCATCATCTTTAAACAGGGAAGTAAGTTTCTTACGCGCTAGGGGAAATTTAGGTAAAGCTGTAATTAAGATTAAGTAGTTTTCTGATTTTGAGAATATAAAGGCGATCATAAGATCGCCTTAAATGTTTACAAACAATGAACCAGAAGGCTTATTCAGCCTTTTCTCCAAGCTCTAACCATAGCTTTGCTAACTCAAGATTATCCTCATAGGTCTGAGCACCGCCAGTAAAGCCTGATTTATGGATAAAGGTTAAATTCTTAAGCCCAGTAACTTTGTCTAGCTCAACATCATTTAAACCTCTCCACTCTTTAGGAGCAGAAAGTCTATTCTTAAATCTTTGTGCTTTAGATACAGGTAAAGACTGCACTCTCCAACGCATATTTCTATCAGGATATACTGCAATCAAGCAATCTTTAAACTCATCTGGGTGATTTAATACAGCCTGAGTCCAAGGTAATCTTTCATGGATGATAAGCATTGGACCTCCATGATAGAAAGATAAAACCTTATCAATACCGCTTTCAGTTGTAAGAGCATTAATTGCTGTATTTAAAAGAATAGTTCTCAGCATCTTTACTGTTGCAGCAAAGGCTTTGTCCTGTTCAGCTCCTGTTGCATTAGGAATGTTCATCATGGCAACAATAAAAGGAATATCAGGGGATGCCTGGTACAGTTCGTTTAAAGCACCAACAATCTCTTTTTCTTTAGGAGTATCCGCTTGAGAAATTTCATCAACATAAGCTGTTAATTGACCATTGTCATTTAAGTCAATCATGGTCATAAAATCAGTATCGATACGCTTGAATGATTCATCGATAACTTTTGCAGATGGATTAAATGGAAGCTCTTTTTTAGCAACAGCTTTTAAGTAATCGTGACCAAACTTTTTCCACATAAGACCTGCTGTGGCGTATTTAATCCCGTTATCTCTGCTTAAAGTAAATTCTTTAGAATGGTGATCAAAATGCTTTTCGTCATTTTGATTTGAAACATCAATAATGATATCTGCTTTTTCTAGTTCTTCAGGATCTCGTGATCTTATGATTGAACTGTTTTCAAAAAGGTAGGTTAAAATGGCACAGGCTGTAGTTTCATCAGCATGAAAAGTGCCATTATGAGTTGCTATAATCATAGTCGCTCCTTAGCATAATATGATTTTATCACAGGCTAGGAGTTGTCCTAAAAAAAATCATAACAAAGCTTCAAATTTGTTAAGATATGCGAGCTTTAACCTTAGTCTTAAAAATGATCTTTAACCGAGTGTGCATTTACTATGAATAATTACAAAGTTTATTTAGCTCCATTAGAGGGATTAGCAGATGGTCCCATGAGAAAAGTTCTATGTGCACACGGTGGTTATGATCTGTGCTTTTCTGAGTTCATTAGAGTAACTGATCTGCCTGTTTCAGAGAAGACATTGTTACGTGAAGTTCCTGAATATCAAAATGACTGTAAAACCGAAGATGGAACCGATGTGCGTATTCAATTTTTAGGTGACAATCCGGATACTATGGCAAGGTCAGCTGTGCTTGCAAATAATCTTGGAGCACGTTCTATTGATATCAATTTTGGCTGCCCTTCAAGATTTGTTCATCACTCAGGTTCCATGCTCTTAAAGGAGCCTAAGCTATTGCATGAAATTGTAGAAACAGTAAGAGCAAAGTTAGATCCTGCTTGTGACTTGTCAGTAAAAGTAAGATTAGGTTTTTTAGATAAGAGTGAAGCGCCAACTATCATTAAAGCTATAGCTGTCGATGGTGTAAAAGAAATTACAGTTCATTGCAGAACCAGAAAAGATCTCTACAGAGTTGAAGCTTTAGACTGGTCTTGTATGAAGCCTTTACATGAATTGTGTCCAGGTATTACTTTAATTGCTAATGGAAATATAAACTCACGAAATGAAGCTTTAGAGTGCGAAAAACAAACTTTATGTGATCACTTTATGTGTGGACGAGGAGCATTTCCTGTTCCTAATATAGGTCATGTGATTAAAGAAAATGCAAAGCCTTTTTCATTAGCGCAGATCTTAAAGACTGATATTGAGGTAATCGAAGAGTTTTCAAAGTCTGACAGAACTGAAAAGATCGTTATGGATAGAGCAAAGCAGTTCTTAGGATATGCAAGAGTTCACAGAAAAGAGTTAAATCCTTTCTTTAAAAGATTTTGTCAGTGCGTAAGCGTAGGCGATGGGATAAAATTACTAGAAGATGAAATTAAAGCTTTGGAGAGTGAAACTGATGAAAAATATGATTGAATTAAAAACAAGAATTTCAAGATTTATAAGTAATTCATTAGTTTTAAGTTCATTTTTAGCAGGTGCTTTATATTCATTGGAAGCTACAGCTGTGCAAGTAGCTTATTTTCCTCCTGTGCCTGAATCCTGGAATGTAACCGTAGAAGGGGATACTGTAGTTTACTCTTCACCAGTTAATAAAACACAGCCAACACCCAGTTCAACAATTCGGTTTACCTATTCAAAGAGAACCCTGGGTAAAGATGCCAAAAAGGTGGTTGATGATTATGTAAATCAAAACCAGTGTAAAGAAGCTAAAACTCTAGGAAAAGGTTTTTATACAGCCTCTTGTCCAAATATAGGCCGAGATGTAGTTGTAATTGGTGAAGTAAACAATATGTACACTGTAGAGATCTCAGGAGACTACAACACAGTTTCAACAAATCTAATCAATGCTTATGTTAATTCGATAGTAAACGGCAAGAGGACTTTTGATAACAGAGATATTGGTGAACCAGTAAACAGCAATGAGTAGAAGACATTAGCTTAATTATTACAGAATAAGGAAGGAAGAAAGCTTTGCCGTAGTGATGACAAAGCTTTTTTATTTTGAGTTAAGTTTAGTCTTTGTTATTGTCAGAAACAGTAGCTTCTGCCTTATTCTCTTGAGCTTTATGAGTGTTATCAGAACTTACAGTCTCAACACTAGTGCTACCTTTTAAATAAGGAATTAGTTTTGCACACAGAGGAATAAAGAAATGGACGGTAGGTCCAGTGCATAAAGCTGCAAACAAGGTTCCTTCTCTAACACCTTCGATAGCACTAAATTCAGTTAAGAACAAAGATAAAATAACAGCTGATGTAACTAAGAAAATATCAAAGAATGTTTTTACAAAGCTAAAGCTCTTTTTAACAATAGGGTGGAAGACCTTAATAAAGTATTCTCCAGGTACCATTGCTACATTAGCTGTAACAGATAAGGAGACAGCTAAAGCTAAAAGTGCAGTACCGAACACAACTAAAAACCAGCTAGTAAAGTAGCTAATTTCGGTTGGCAGAATAAATACTAATACGTCAGTTGAAATGTCGATCATAAAAGAGAAAACGAAGCATACAGGGATCTGCATTACTAATTTGCTTATATGATCTTTTAACTTCTCTGAACCGATACAAATAAACATAATCTGCAAAACAATCAGAAGAATATTAAAAATAAAGGTTGTGTCTCCTAATGTAAAAGTTGAATGAAACGATAATACATAGTTTGTTGACGAAATTGGTGTAGTACCAATTTTCGCAAAAGTGATGCACGCAATAGCTGTACCCTGCAAAACTACAGAGAAAAAAAACAGCACATATCTTCTAAATAATTCTGATTTGCTCATAGTTTTTTTTGATTCTTTTAATTGTATTTGAGCTTACAAAGGTAAGTATGAGAAAAAAACACATCCCCGAGTAAACTTACATACTCAGGGAAACATCTTTTATGACAAGAAATTCTTTTTTGATTTAGCGGGCGCGGAAAGTAATGCGACCCTTGGTCAGATCGTAAGGAGTGATCTGTACGGTTACTTTGTCACCAGTTAAGATTCTGATGTAATTTTTACGCATTTTGCCTGAAATGTGAGCCATTACGATGTGGCCATTATCTAGCTGAACGCGGAACATGGTGTTAGGCAGGGTCTCAAGAATAGTGCCCTGCATTTCAATGCTTTCTTCTTTTGCCATATTTAATAAAAGTTTATACCTATAAAAAACAATTTATGTTTAAAAGGCTATTGTTAACCTGCTTTTAAACGAGCGCTATTATACAACAAATTTTGCGTTACTAATCACAAATGTCATAAAAGTCGCTTTATGGTGAGAAAGATTTGTCCTTTTACATCTTAAAAATTAGTATTTACTTGAATGAACAACTCTTTTTGTGACCACGTGTACAGGCAATTTTGTAGTACTTTCGAGCCATCTCAAGATCTTTTTTGGTGCCACTTCCATGCAAATATGAATATCCGACGCTAGAGCATGATTTAACATCATTAAGTTCACAGCCTTTAAAAAAGTATGAAAATGCCATATTTGGATCATGGTATTTCCCTTTACCTTTTACATACAGCCATGCGCGATTACGGCAGGCTTGACCGACATTTAAGTCACAGCCTTTTTCAAAGTATTTTGCAGCAGTACCTTTATTCTGTTTTATTCCTTTTCCATATTCATATAAGAAACCTGCACTATTGCATGCTTTGCCATCATTAAGAGCGCAACCTCTTTCAAAAAGGCTTAATGACGTCTTGATGCTTTTTACTACGCCATTTCCATATTCATACATGAAACCTAGGTTGTAACATGCCTTAGATATATTGCTGTCACAGGCGCTCTCATAGTTAGATATAGCTTTTTTGAGATTTCTTTTTGTACCTAAGCCGTAGTTATTCATGACACCAGAATAAAGACAGGCTTTTCCTTCACCTTGTGCACAGTAGTCATTGAAAGTTGAAAAGATTTTTTTTAGATCAGTTGATAAAGTTCTGTGGTTAAATGATGCGATTGTCTCATCTAAGGAATTAAAACTGTTATTAGCAGCCGAGGGGGTCTTGTGGATATCAGTTTGCAGATTGTTAATTTTATTGAAACTATCATTATCATCAGGTAAATAGATTAAAGCTCCACAAGAAAACATATCATCAAGGTCGCAACCTGCTGAATACATTTGTTCAGCTTTTTTCAAATCAGCATTCTCAGAGTTTTCGTAATAAACGCCTGCTTGACCACACGAATTAGCCCTACCTTCATCACATTCTTTTATAAGAAGAGATATATCAGAGGCCTCAGCACTTGAGAAAATTGAATAAGAGAGAATTAAAACTAAAGCAAAGAATTGTTTTTTGATGGTCATAGTTTGATGATAAAAGTAATGAACAATTTGTATAAATGAAACGACAAATCAAGCTTAAGTTTATTCTTTATTATTCTTGTAAACTAGATTTTTATATAAAAGTTTGACCTTGGTATCACCTATAAAATACTGTAATTCATTTTGTGTTTGTAAAACATTATGATATTGTTGCAATGTAACGTTTTTAATAACAGTTTTAACAATAGCTTAAAAAAATCGTCACAGAATTTTTTACAAATTCGGAGAAAGCATGACATTAAAAAAAGTTGTCATAACAGGCTTGGGTATTGTTTCATCAATCGGTGTCGGTGTAGATGCAGTACTAAAGTCACTAAAGGAAGGTAAATCAGGTATCAAAAAATCTCAGGACTTCGTGGACAGACAAATGCGTTCACAGGTAGCAGGTTTAGTTGATATTGACCTTAAAGAATTTATTGACCGTAGAGCATTACGCTTTATGGGTGAGGCTGCTGCATATTCTTATATAGCAATGAAAGAAGCTATAGCAATGGCTGGTCTTACAGAAGAAGATATTAGCAATGAAAGAACTGGTCTGTTTACTGGTTCTGGTGGTGGTGATACTAAAGCCATCGTAGATGCTGCTGATATTCTACGTGAAAAAGGCGTAAAAAAGATTGGCCCTTATGCAGTTCCTAAGGCAATGAGTTCAACCACCTCAGCAAACCTAGCAACTGCATTTAAGATTAAAGGAGCATCTTTATCTGTAAGTTCAGCTTGTTCTACTTCAGCTCACTGCATTGAATTAGCTTGTGATGAAATTGCTTTAGGTCGTCACGATATTATGTTCGCAGGTGGCGGTGAATCAGCAGATTGGACAATTTCATGTCTGTTCGATGCAATGGGAGCTCTGTCTAAAGGATATAACGATACTCCTGAGAAAGCATCCAGACCATATGACGCTAACCGAGATGGTTTCGTAATTGGAGCAGGCGGTGGCATTTTAGTTCTAGAGTCAGAAGAACACGCTAAAGCACGTGGGGCAAATATTATCGCGGAAGTTGTAGGCTTCGGTGCCACCTCTGATGGCTATGATATGGTGGCTCCATCAGGTGAAGGTGCAATGCGTTGCATGAAGCGCGCTCTAGAAGGATGTGATTACAAGATCGATTACATCAATACTCATGGTACCTCTACTGTTTTAGGTGATCTAAAAGAGCTTGAAGCTATTAGAGAAGTATTTGGAGATAACTGTCCACCAATCTCATCTACTAAGTCTATGACAGGTCATACCTTAGGTGCTGCTGGTGTAAGTGAAGCTATCTTTAGTCTTATAATGATGCAAAATGATTTTATTGCTCCATCAATAAACGTCGATGAATTAGACGAACAGGCTAAAGGCTTTGATATCGTAGCTAATAAGGCAAGAGAAGCTAAACTTGAGACTGTCATGTCAAACAGCTTTGGCTTTGGTGGTACTAACGCATCATTAGTTCTGCACAAATACCATGGCTAAAGATACTTTAAGATTAGATAAAGCCGTATCACATAATTTCGATGTCCCTCGCTCATATGCTGCCAAGCTTATTAAGGCAGGGGATGTTGAAGTTGATGGTGAAGTAATTGCAGATCCTGCCGCAAAAATCTCCATTGAGGCTGACATTGTCATTGACGGCAATGAAGTGTCAGTGTCAGATGGCTTTAAAAAGCGCATCTTTATGCTGAATAAGCCAAATGGCTACGTTTGTGCTGACAGGGATAACAATAACCCAATTGTTATCAATATCTTTTCAGACATTCCAAAGTTTACACAGATGCATTGTGTTGGTCGTCTTGATATTGATACTACTGGTCTTATTATTGTCACTGATGATGGCGATCTTAATCATAAGATCACCTCTCCCAAAACTGGTGTTACCAAGACCTATAGAGCAGTTACCAAAGAGAAAATCTCTGAGCACGATATAGAGCATTTTGCTAAAGGCTTAAAACATCCTGAGGAAAAGACTCGTTATAAGAGCGCATTACTTGAGATTATATCTGATAATGAAGCTTTAGTTACCGTAACTGAAGGTCGTTTTCATGAGGTAAAACGTCTTTTTGAATGTGTAGGTAATGAGGTTTTAGAGTTAGAAAGATTGTACATTGGTCAATTAAGACTCGATGAGGATCTTGAAGAGGGGGAGTACAGAGAAATGTCTGATGAGGATATCGAGTTAGTGTTCACTCCATATAAAGACTTTAAAAACTAAGCTTTAGAAATCCTTTCAAAAATAAGCCTATACTGAAAAGCATAGGCTTAATCTTCATTTACTACTTACTTTATCTTTTAGTATCCAGCTGCCTTTAAAAGTGCATTACCAGTACTTTTTGCTTTTCTGTTAGCAATATAGTCTTTTACCACACCATTCTTGTCACAAACAAAGGTTACTGTCTCATGAACATTTCTGCCAATACTCTTGATCACCTCATAATTATAAACATACATGGTGTCATCACCAGAGTTTAAGGTTTTATCAGGAGCGCCAAAGGTGGTCATTAGTACATCAGTGGTAGTTTCTCCTTTAGTGATAGACTGTAACTGTCTGTCGGTGATCCTTGTTCCCATTTGATGATTGAACATTGAGCATCCGCTAACGTTTACTAACAGACAGATTGCAAATATTGCTGATAAGAACTTCATAATAACCTCACTATTGATTTTGTTCTGTAGCTTGAACAGCCTGCTCTTGAGCTAGCTTGAACTGATGCTTGTTGTAGAAAAATAAAATGATCATGCCAATAGGCGCAATTACAAAACTAAAGCACAACAAGATTGCATAAGAGATGTACTTATAGGTTAGAAATAACAGGGCATTTGAAATTATTACATTATTACCCATGACAAATTCAACGATACTTTCGTAGGCAAATCTTGAAAAAGGGTAAAGAATGAGTAGAAACAGTGCTCCTGCTATGTAACTTAGAATACCAATTACAGCTGTTCCTGTTGAGATCTCTGGATTTGAAAAACCGACGTAAATCTGTAATCCAATGATAATGACAGGAACGATGGCCCCCAGGACAAAGTGTCTCCAATAATATGAAGGTTTTAAACCTCTCAATGCAAAAGCTACGATTTGTTGCCAAAAAGACATAAGTTCTCCTAATTTATAAAAAAGTATGTATATTTTATTTAATCAGTATTTTTTTTTGTCGCATCTGTCACAGATCCAAAATTTGATATGTAATCGCACGCTTTTAGCGCGAAGCATAAAAAATGTTGTAAGAATTTTAAAAACAGTGATACTTATCAAAGAATTGAAAACAAACAATTAACAAATTTAGACATGTAACGTTAACAGAACTCTTCCATCTTTACCTCTGAGAATAATAAAAATAAGAGGTAACCTGCTATGTTTAAATTAGCAATAATTTGGTAATACTATCGTCGTTTAATGTTTATGCTCAGGAAAAGGAGCAGATTGAGGTTTGGGAAGAGCCGTCAAAATCTTTTGCAATTACTAAAGCCATAGCCGATTTCGAAGCTATCAATGATTGTTAGATTAAATTAAGAGAAATATCTTCTGCAAAACAGTTAGATGTCTTAAAAGAGCATATCAAAAATGGTGAACGAATTCCTGATGTGATGGTCACCATCTCTGACAAATTTGGACAAGCACAAGAAGATCATCTGCTGATGCCTTTAGATTTCATGACAATTGACAGGAAAGATTATCTTGATGAGGCTGTGGGTGCTTTTACAGAGTTAGGAAAAATCTATGCATCCCCTCGTTCAATTGAGACTTTGGTTGTTTATTACAATGCAGATCTTATCAAATACCTAGCAGAAACTTTAGCAGAATATGAACAGCTTGCTAAAGACAATAAAAACAAAGATCGCTTGAGCCTTATAGGAAAGTTTGACGACATCTATTATGCTTATGGTTTTATCAGGGGTAATGGAGGATATGTTTTTGGTAGAAATCCAGATGGCTCTATAAACGTCTATGATATTGGCTTAGATTCAGAAGGGGCGATGAAAGATTTAGCTGAACTTACAGAATAAGCTAGAAACTGCATTCCACAAGATATTTTTGAGAAAAATGGTGATGCCATTATTGATAAACTCTTTACCTCAGGAAGAGCTATTGCTGTAGTCAATAGTTCTTGGGCTTTAGAAAAATATGCTAAAGCAGGAATCAACATTGGTATAGCTCTATTACCAAAACTTAAAAATGGACGTAGAATAGCTCCATTTTTTGGAGTGAAAGGTAATACCATCCCTGCTCAATCTTTACATAGCGAGCTTGCTCAAAAGTTTATTCAGTTTCTAAACAGACCTGAGTATGCAGAGGACAGATACTTCAAGAAAGCTGAGCTTCCGCCTATTAAGACTGTCTTAAATGAATCCTTTATTAAATATGATGATTTGGCAAGTACCTTAGTCAATGAAATTAAGTTCTTAGAGCCTATGCCTAATATCAATAAAATGAATGATGTTTTGGGTGACCTAAATTACGCTCTAAACAGAACCGTTTTATACGGTATTCCATATAAGTCAACTTTTAAAAACGCCAAAATCAGAATTGAACAGTATTTGTATCAATAGAAATTGACAAATTGACATCGAAAATCTTACAGATAAAGAAATTTGTCACAGAAAAATATCCTAGACAAAAGTAATATTGCGATAAATAACATAAGGATAAATTTTTAGTCTAGGAATTTTTTAATAAATAGATAAAATATTTACAATTTTGTCATTAAGATTGCGATTTTCTTAGGGCAAAAAAATTATTTTAACTTTCCGAATATATAAATGGGATGTCTATGAAAAAACTGTCAAAACTCACTTTATGTGCATTTCTTTTATCAGTAAGTACTGCATCAATTGCAGAATCAAGATTAGTTGTTTGGGAAGATAGTGGCAAAGGTTATGGTATTGAAAAGGCTGCCAGAAACTTTGCTAAAGAAAATGGTTGTGAAGTTGTTATCGAACAAAAAGATTCTATAAAGCATGTAGATATGGTTTCAGAATTAAATCAAAAAGGTGAGAGTACACCTGACATCTTTATTGCAATTTCTGATCAGATTAGTGGTGCAGTAAATAAAGGTTTAATCACTAAGTTAGACAGATTTTCTTCTGATACAGAGAAGGCAAAGTACATACCTTTAGCAATTGATGCTTTTAGTCATAACGGAGAGCTCTATGCAGTACCCCGTTCAATTGAATCCTTAGTGGTTTATTACAATAAGGCTTTACTAGAATATCCCTATGAGTTTATGGATGATTACCTAAAATTCAATGACAAGATGCTCTCAGAAGGAAAATATGGTCTTATCGGAAAGTTAGATCAATTTTATATTTCCTATGGTATCTTCAGTGGATATGGTGCCTATGTCTTTGGCAATAAAAATGGCAGATATAATCCAGATGATATTGGTTTAAATAATGATGGTGCCGTAAAAGCATTACAATTTATTACCTCATATTCAAAGTATCTTCCAAAGGAAGTTTTAACTAGTAATGGTTTTGCTGCTGTGGATAATTACTTTAAAGAAGGCAAGGCTGCCGCTGTAATCAGTGGACCATGGGCTTTAGGTGATTATGCTAAATCTGGTGTGGATTATGGTGTAGCTCCGTTGCCTATTCTTCCAAACGGTCAAGCAATGCGTCCGTTTTATGGTGCAAAGGGCTATGTAATTTCTTCAAAAACAAAGAATAAAGATCTTGCAGAAAAGTTTTTAGAGTACATCAACAGACCTGAGTATGCTCTGATTCGTTATTCAGAGATTGCTGAGCTTCCTCCTATTAAAGCAGTATTAGATCATCCTTTAATTACTAATGACGATTTTGCTAATGCAATTGCAATTCAGATTAAGAATGCAGATGCAATGCCAACCGTACCTGAATTTTCAAAAGTATGGGATCCTATGGGCAATGCAATTTTAAAATCAATTTCAGGTGATGAAGAGCCAAAGAATGCTCTAAATATGGCAGTATACGAGATAAAAGATAACGAATAATCTCATATACAAAAAGACCTGACTTCTGTCAGGTCTCATGAGGCCACGGCAAATACCGTGGCTTTATTATTTCTGTTTACTTATTTTTCAAGCCAAAAATTACATTTGCTACATCATCGTAGGTATCTGCAAAGTAGTAATGAACTCCTTCAGTTACCTCTTTTGGTAACTCTTTTACATCATCTTCATTTGCTTTAGGACAAATGATATTCATAATGCCCATACGACGAGCGGCGATAGTCTTCTCTTTAATTCCGCCAATAGCTAAGACTTGACCTGTAAGAGAAAGTTCTCCTGTCATAGCAAACCCTTTTTTAGGAGCCTTGTTCATAGCTAAAGACAAGAGGCTAGATGCTAGTGTTACACCAGCTGATGGTCCATCTTTTGGAGTTGCTCCTTCTGGTACATGAACATGGATGCAAGCCTTTTTAAAGAAGTCTTTCTTCTGCGGACAATATTTAGCAATATGACCTTGAATAAAGCTGTAAGCAATATGGGCAGACTCTTTCATGACATCGCCTAAAGAGCCTGTAAGCTCAAGGCCTTTGCCTTCATTGTTTACCTTTGCTGATTCTATAGGTAAAGTTGCGCCGCCTACAGAAGTCCAGGCTAGACCTGTAATTACACCAACACCTTCTAAGTGTTTTTCGCGCTTAAAAGGAGCTGTACCTAAATAATCAAATAAAGAGTTTGCAGTAACGGTAACAGACTTGTTTCCTTCTAAAATCTTAACAGCTACTTTTCTTATAATCTTATCAATAGCTCTCTCTGTAGATCTCATTCCACTTTCACGAGCGTATTCTTCGATGATTTTCTTTAAGACTGCATCTGAAAGCTTGATCTGAGACTTCTTCATATGGGCTTTTTCAAGTCCCTTAGGAATTAAGTGCTTTTTAGCAATAGCAAGCTTTTCTGATGCTATATATCCAGACAATCTTATCGGATCCATTCTGTCTAAAAGAGCATCTGGAATAGTATCTGTGGTGTTTGCAGTACAGATAAATAAGCACTTAGACAAGTCTAATCTTTCATCAAGATAATTATCCATGAAAGTATTGTTTTGCTCAGGATCAAGGGTTTCTAGTAAAGCAGCTGCAGGATCTCCCTGATAAGATTTTGTGAGCTTATCAATTTCATCGAGCATGATAACAGGGTTCATTACACCTGTTTCTCTTAAAGCTTGCACAAATTTACCAGGCATTGCGCCAATGTAGGTCTTACGATGACCTTTGATTACAGAATCATCTCCTACACCACCTAAAGATAATCTGTAAAAAGGTCTGTTCAGAGCCTTTGCAATTGACTTACCAATAGAGGTCTTACCTACACCAGGAGGTCCTACGAACAGCAAAATTGAACCGTTAGTTGTGCCTTTTAGCGCACTTAATGCTAAGAACTCAATAATTCTGTCTTTAACATCTTTTAATCCTTCATGATCAGAGTCTAAAACAGATCGTGCTTTTGCAATATCAAGTTCTTCTTTTGAATACTTACCCCAAGGAATTGAAGATAAGATATCCAAATAGTTTCTTGTAACACCATACTCAGGAGAGGAGCTGTCTAACATACTGAATTTCTTAATCTCCTTATCAAATCTCTTTTTGATAAGTTCAGGAGGAGTAAGTTTCTTCATACGAGCAATAAACTCGTCTGCTTCAGTATAGCTGTCAGCTCTAGTTCCTAACTCTTTTTGGATCTCTTTTAACTGTTCTTTTAAGACATATTCTTTCTGTCTTTTAGAAAGTTTATCGTTAACAGAACTTTTTATCTCATCTTGAAGTTTAGCAGCTTTAAGCTCTTTTTTAATAATAGCTTGAGCCTTCTTTAATCTTTCTAAAAGATCGACAGTATCTAATATGTCTTGCAGATTCTTAGCGCTCGTTGTGGTTACAGAAGCTGCACAGTCAGCTAACAAAGAAGGATCATTCTGATCAAATCTTAGTAGGTACTGACGCATCTCATCTGAGTACATTGGATTTAAAGGCAGTAACTCCTGAAGAGATGATACTAAGTTCATAGCAAGAGCTTTTACTTTTACCTCAGCCTCAGAACCAGCCTCTGGTTCAATGTTCTGAGGGTAAACTACAACAGCTCTTAATTCTTTATCAAATTTAGTCCATTCTTTGATTTGGATGCGGCATAAGCCTTCACAGACAAAGTGGACTTCACCAGGAACACTCTTTGCGTGTAGAAGTCTTACTAAAGTACCAGTTTTAGGAAAATCAGTTGGAGTGATTGACCCTTTCTTTTTGTACTTTTCATCAATTGCAAATAAGGCAAAAGATTTTGATTGTGATCTTGCAATCTCAGTAATCAGATCTTCCCATTCACCCTTGATTTGGACAGGGCAGATCTGTGAAGGCATAACCGGTCTGCCAAAAACGGGAATAACAAATACTTCTTCAGGTGATGGTTCTGAGACAGAAATATTTGATTTTTCGTTAACTGATGGAGTATCACAGTTATCTTTAGCATCCTCAGTTTGAGGAGCCATTTTGGTGATAACCTCCGCAGTCTTTTTATCGATATTTTCTTTTAATGAACGTAGTTTTTTCTTGAGCTCATTTAGATCTTCTAAAGTGATTTCAAGATTATCTTTCTTGTTATCGTCCATGATTATATATACCTTTTTGATCCTAGTTTACTCATCTTCACATGGGGATTTGCGTATTTAATTTCAAGTGTTTAATAAGATAAAGATAAGAATTGAACTATAGACTGAACATTAGAGGTTCTTTTTTTCTCAAAAGCACTACTTTGTTTGCATGGTTGATTATCTAGTCTAATAAATAAGGAGTTTGGCTATGACAATGAAACATCTTTAAAATCTGTTTGTTAAGAAATACCTGCACAAAGACGGATCTTTTTATTAACTTGTTACAAACAGCATATATAAGCCTATATAATTCTTGCATCATAATAAGGAGAAAGTTCATGTTTCAAAAAGAACAGGCTGTTTCACGTCTAATAGAGATCTTAGTAGAGTACATTCCAAATCTAAAAGCCCAAATTGATGATTTTTCAAAAGATTATTTTGCTCAACGAGCTCTTCTAAGAGGTCTTATGAATATGCATTCTGAGAAAAATCCACTACCTGAGGAGTTCTTTTCTCTACAAGATGAATTGCTTCAACAAGAGCTCTTAGAAAAGAAAATAACTGATGTAAGCTCTTTAAAACCATGCCTTCTCAACCAGAATGTTTTTGTATACACAGGAGATATCACTGCTTTTAAAGCTGATGCAGTTGTAAACAGTGCTGAGGCTAGTTTATTAGGCTGTAAACAGGCTGGACACAACTGTCCAGACAATGCTCTGCATTCAGCAGCAGGCTTACAGTTAAGATTTGAATGCGCATCAATCATGCAAGGGCGTGATGCTCCTGAAGGATGTGCAATAGCAACGAGAGCATACAATCTTCCTTATAAAATGGTAATTCATGTTGTAGGACCTAAAGTTACCTTTGAAGTAACTCCTGATGATATTGAAATTTTGAAAAAGTGCTATCAGGGAGCTTTAAAAATCGCAAAAGAGCACGGTTGCAAATCAATTGTATTTACACCTGTTGCAACAGGTACTTTAGGCTTTTCAATGCAGAAAGCAGCTAAAGTTGCTGTAGATACAGTGCTCTCTTTCTTAAAAGATCCTCAAAATGATCTAAAAGTGATTTTTTTTGTGCCTCAAGAGCGCGATTGTATAATATATGATAATCTGCTCACTCCTCACGAGGAAAAGAAAGGAGATCTTCATCCTTTCTTTAATATAAATTTGTTCTAGCAAACAAAACTAGGAATATTTAAATATAACTATTATGAATAAGATTATTGAGCAGATAGCTTCAAAGTTAAATAACTTACCAAAGAGCACACTTCATGCATTAATCGGCGCAGTTGTAGCAACAGTAATTGTTGTGATTGCGGTGGTTTTCTTTATGGGAGGTCCATCTACACCTCAAGAGCAGTTTAAAGAAACCATTAAAACTGTAGTTTCTACAGATAAATATCTTGAACAGATGGCTTCAGGTTTCAAGTTCTCAAACAGCAAAAAGGAGCTATTAAAGAATCATTACAAAGAGCTTTTTGACGATGAAATGATCGACTACTTAACAAAAGAGTTAGATAAAAAAGGCTTATTTGCAAATAAGAAAGAGAATAAGAATCAGTCTTTATGGTTATCAACCTCAATGCAGATTTTTAACGCTTTAAGCTTGCAAGGTTTAAGACGTTTAACACCTGATGATAGAGAAAAGAGCATGGTATTTAACAGATACTTAGTTAAAACTCTATCACCTCGTGACTGCAAGATGTTTGTAAACGGCGACAGAAGATTGTTTGCTTCAACCTCTTTCCAGTCAGGTTCAGCAAGAGCTTTTGAGAAGATGACAGATGAGGAGTATGCAGGTTACTTATCATCATTAAGAAATGCTTTTAAAGCTGAAATCAGAGATAATCCTAAGAGAGTTGAAGTTACAGAAGGTCAAAAGGAAAAGATCCAAGCTTTATTATCAGATGCAATCGATGAAGAGCTTAACAAACAGCCAGCAGGTTTAAAAGCTAGACTTCAGAGAGCTGCAGATGATTTAGACAGAGCAAATCCTGTTGATGCATGTAAGTTTGGCAGAATCATCTATGATGCTGCAGCATCAATTACAAATCCAGAGGATAGAGATCTTGTAAATAAGATTTTATTGACAGACTAATTAGAGCAGAACATAAAGATATTAAAAAACTAAATTACAGCTAGAACATAAAAATGAGCAGGACCAATTATAGGCACGTTCCTAGAAATTGATCCTGCTTTTTTAGTTACGATGTCCTAGAGTGTTAACTACAGAACAGTGTTTACTCTGCTTTAGCTTTCTTACCGAATAAAAGAGATGTAATTACACCTGTTGATAATGCAATGGCAATTACAAATAAGGATGTATAAACATCAATCTCAAATCCAACTCCAAATAACTGTAATGAAGCAGATGCAACTAGTTTAAACGCTACGAAGAACAGTAATACAATCACAGCCTTCTCAAGATATATCAAAGCGTTTCTCAATGCATCAAGGATAAAGTACATAGAGCGAAGACCTAATATGGCAAAAATCATGCAGGAGTACACAATGAATGGATCTTTAGATACCGCAATTACAGCAGGTACTGAGTCAAAAGCAAACATCACATCAGAAGTCTCAACAATAGCTAAGCATAAGAACAAAGGTGTCGCATAAACAAGACCTTTTCTCTTTAACACAATATGCTTATTCTCTTCTTTTTTAAGCTCTTCTTGAACATGAGCGTTTGAAACAAAGAAATTATGACCTACTAACTTTGGGTATAAAGGAACAAAGAACTTAACGAACTTATAGGCTGGGTGATTAGAGAAATCAGAAATACCATCATTATCTTTTTTCTTAATCATAAGTACAGCTGAGAGTGCCACCATAAAAGCAAAGACAAACTCCACATAAGCACCTAATGAGAAGAGTCCTGTTCCAATTAAAACAAAGATGAGTCTGAAGACAACAGCGCCTAGAACACCCCAGTATAAAACTCTATGAGTAAAACCTGATTTAATGCCAAACCATGCAAACACAGCCATGATAGCAAAGAGATTATCTACTGATAGTGCCATTTCAAAGGCATAACCTGCAAAGTATAATGATGCAACTTCAGGGGAGAAATGGACGTACATAAATCCACCAAAGCATGTGCCTACTGCTACCCAGAAGAAAGACCAGAAGGTAGCTGCTTTAAGTGAGATTGGTTTATCAGCTCTGTGAGCCCAAAGGTCAATTAAAAGACCCGCAATTGCAAGTAGAGTAAATATAGCAATTGATTCAGGTTCTAAACCAATGTGTGGAGCGTTTCCCATAGTAAGTCCTTAGATAATGCATCTTTTATTAAGCATTTTTTCGGGGACATATCTTACAACTAAATTCTCTCTTAGTATAAGGTAAGATTTGTCAGCTAGAGCTAACTAGTGCAAATAGTACTCTAGAGATCACATTACTTAATTGAGATAACCAAATTTGTTTACATCAAATTAAAGATGATAGTCGCTACTACGATTAGATAAGAATTAGAGCTTAAGATAGCCTTCTTTAAAGAAGGCTAAAAAGATAAGATTATTTTACGAAATTGTAATCTTTTAAAGGATTGCCTGAGAGGTAACGAGAGGTTGCATCTGCTAAAGGAGACTCATCAAAGCAACTTGTAGTTCCCTTATGACAGGTAGGACCATCAGGACGGGCTAAAACTAAGAGAGTATCCTTGTCACAGTCACAGGTGATTGCTCTCATATGAAGGAAATGACCTGATTCTTCACCTTTAGTCCAAAGCTTTTGTCTTGTTCTTGAGAAAAATGTAACAAAGCCAGTGTCTAAAGTCTTTTGTAAAGATTCTTTAGTCATATAGCCCATCATCAGTACTTGACCGGTTTGGCAATCCTGAACAATTGCAGGCATTAAACCGTCAACCTTTTCAAAGTCTAATTCATCAATGCTTTGGAAGCCATGAAAATATCTAATCACGGATGCAAACTCCTTTTGATCTTAAATAGGTTTTAAGCTCTGGAATATGAATGGTGCCTTTATGGAAAACAGAAGCTGCAAGCGCACCATCTGTATGAGCAATTTCAAAAGCTTCATAGAAGTGTTCCATAGTACCGGCGCCACCTGATGCAATTAAAGGAACTTTACAGATCTCACGTACTTTCTTTAACTGCTCAAGATCGTAGCCCTTTCTCATGCCGTCTTGATTCATCATGTTCAAAACGATTTCACCTGCTCCACGCTTTTGCACTTCCTTAACCCAATCTAGTGTATTCCAAGCAGTGGTTACAGTACGAGACACGTCACCAGTATATTGTTTTACCTGATACTGGTTGTTTTCAGCATTAAAGTAGGTATCAATACCTACAACAACACATTGCACACCAAACTTGTCTGCTAATCTTGTAATAAGCTCTGGATCGGCAAGAGCAGGAGAGTTAATTGAGATCTTGTCAGCTCCATAAGCTAAGATGGTTCTTGCATCTTCTACTGACTTAATGCCTCCAGCTACAGCAAAAGGAATATTGATAACCTCAGCTACTTTTGCAACCCAAGACTTATCAACGCGTCGGTTATCAGAGGATGCAGTAATATCATAGAAAACTAATTCATCTGCACCTTCATCAGCATAGCGTTTTGCTAAATCGATGATTGACCCCATAACTTCGTGGTTGCGGAATTGAACTCCTTTTACCACGACTCCATCACGTACATCAAGACAGGGAATTATGCGTTTTGCCAGCATTTAACAGCCTCCTCAACGCTGAACTTGCCTTCAAGTAATGATCTGCCTAATACAACTGAGTGAGCACCTGCTTTAGCAACAGCCTCAATATCAGCTAGTGAAGAAATACCACCAGAGGCAATGATGTCTAAATCAGGGTATTTCTTGTACAGCTGAGCATACAGATTGTTGTTAGCTCCTTTCATCATACCGTCACGGCTGATGTCTGTTACTAGAACATGTTCAATATGGTATGGAAGGTAGTGTCTTAAGATTTGATCTAAAGTTGTATTAGAAGTTTTAAGCCAGCCATGGGTTGCCACATAAGGAACTCCATCGTTTAGGCGAACATCCAATGCTAGGGTAAAGTGTTCAGGACCAAAGTAGTTCAACCAACCACGAACTAATTCAGGATGTTTTACAGCAACAGATCCTACAACAACACGTTCTACACCTAGATTTAATAGATTCTCAATATCAAAAGCAGAACGAATACCACCTCCAGTTTGAATTGGAAGAGGGGATGCTTTTACAATCTTTGATATTAGAGCTCTTTGTCTGTAAATAGGATCTTTAGCACCATCTAAATCAACGATATGGATAAGCTCAGCACCTTGATTTGCTGCATCAAAAATCCTTTTTATAGGATCAACATTAAAAACAGTTTTCTGAGCAAAATCGCCCTGTTTTAGGCGAACTACATGTCCACCTGAAAGATCTAAAGCAGGAATAATCATGATTGCTCCTAGAAATTGTTAATGAAATTGCTTAATAGTTTTTCACCTGCTTGAGATGACTTCTCTGGGTGGAACTGAACGCCCATAAAGTTGTCTCGACCGATAGCAGATGAGAATGGTACGCCATACTCTGTTGTGCCGATTGTATATTGACCTACCTGCATTGCAAATGAATGGTCAAAATAGAAATAAGCATCCTGTTTTATACCGTCGAATAATGGATGATCAGTATGATGTACTGTATTCCAGCCCATATGAGGTAAACGCAAGCCTGTATCAGGAATTTTTACAACATGAGAAGGCACGATGTCTAAGCATTTAATTACTTCACCAGCTACATTCAAAGGAACCTCAGATGAGTCTGTTGCCTGAATTTGCATGCCTAAACAGATACCCAAAAGAGGCTTTTTTGTGTTGAGAATAAAATCATAAAGTTTAAATTTCTCAATACCATCCATAACCGCACAAGCTGTACCTACTCCAGGTAAAACCAATCTGTCAGCATCTTTCATCTTATCTGTGTCAGATGAGATCACAGCCTCATAACCTAATCTTTTAAAGGCCTGAACTACAGAATTAAGATTAGCAGAGCCTGTATCAATGATGTAAATCTTCATGGTTAGAGCTTTCCTTTTGAAGATGGTAATTCATTGCCATGACGAGCAAGGGCAACTCTCAGTGCACGACCAAAAGCCTTAAATAAAGCTTCTATCTGATGATGTGCATTTCCTTCTGAGACGTACATATGTAGGGTAAGACCTAAAGCTACTGATAAAGACTCAAAGAAATGAGGTACCATCTGAGCTGACATCTGGCCTACTTTGTCACGTGTAAATTCTGCATCAAAATCAAACTTCACGTGAGGACGTCCTGATATGTCTAAAGCAACAGTGACATTGTCATCATCTAAAGAATCTGCAAAGACTTTTGCGTAGACTTCATCCATAGGAAGCACGAAACCAAATCTGCCTATGCCGCGTTTATCACCTAAAGCTTTCAGAATAGCCTGACCTAAAGCTATACCCGTGTCTTCAATAGTATGGTGATCATCAACATAGAGATCTCCTTTTACCTTAGCATTGATAGAAAAACCACCATGAGTTGCAATCTGATCAAGCATATGATCAAAGAAACCTATGCCTGTATCAAAACTTGAATTACCAGCATGATCAAGATCAACAGTGATTGAAATCTGAGTCTCACGAGTATTTCTTTCTACTGTAGCAATACGGTGTAGGGTGGTAAGAGAATCTGCTATCTTATCCCATGACATAGTCTTAGGATTGTATTGGATAGGAGTAATTCCCATGTTTTTACCCATCTTTACATCGGTTTCTCTGTCACCGATGAAATAAGAGTTTTCTCTATCCCATGAAGTATCTTTTAGGTAAGACATTACAAGTCCTAATTCAGGCTTTCTGCATGAACAGTTATCTTCTGGTTTATGTGGGCAGATTAAAACTTGCTCGAAGTCTATGCCTTGGCTCTCTAGAGTATTTAAGATAAGCTCATGAGCAGGAGTAAAGGTATTTAACGGAAATGAGTCAGTTCCTAAACCATCTTGATTAGATACCATTACAAATGTAAAACCGTGTTCTTTTAGCTTTAAAAGAGCTGGAATTACATTTTTCTCAAACTTTACTTTAGATAAAGCATCAACCTGATAATCTTCAGGCTCTGTAACTAAAGTTCCGTCACGATCAATAAAAAGGTACTTTTTCAAATTAAATCTCCAGTGCCTTTAAATAGCGCATGAGTTCTTCTAACTCAGCCTCAGAACCAATAGAAATACGAACGCAGTTTTTAAGTCCTTTCTTGGTCTCAAATGAACGTAAGATAACACCTTTTTGAGCCATAGCATTAAATACAGCAGGACCGTCTGTAAACTCAACTAGTAAGAAGTTACCAAAAGAAACAAAAATCTTTCTAACAAAAGGTAGAGCTTTAAGATCAGCTTCTAACTTTTCTCTTCTTTCATTGCACTTTAAAGCACGCTCTTTAGTCATCTCAACACCATGATCTGATAAAGCCTGTACAGCAATCTGAGCTACAGGATCGCAGATAGGGTAAGGATCGATAACTTTAAGCATAGCTTTGATGAGATTCTCGTTGGCAATAGCAAAACCACAACGGATACCGGCAAGTGCAAATGCTTTTGAAAGAGTTCTAGTTACGATTAAATTCTCATACTCGTTAACTAAATATGTTAAATCGTCTTCTTTATTAGCAAATTCGATATAAGCCTCATCTAATACTATTAAAGTGTCAGGTAATGCTTTTAACAATTTAATCAACTCATCTTTAGGGAATACAATACCTAAAGGATTAGCAGGGCTGTCAATAAAGACTGCTTTAACAGTAAATGAAGCTTTCTTTACACCATCGATTAAGTGCTGAGCATCTAATGAAAAATCATCATTACGTTCAGCTACAGCAACTAAAGCATCATTAGTGTTTGCTGCAACCTCATACATACCATAGGTAGGAGGCGCAATTAAAATACCTTCAACACCTGGCTCACAGAAAGTTCTAACAATAAGACCGATAGCTTCATCAGAACCACGAGTTGCGATTACCTGTGTCTTATGAACACCAGCATAATCAGCATAGCGTTCAACTAGTTCCTCAGGCTGACACTCAGGATAGCGGTTTAAGCTTGAAGAATTTAAGAAATAACCTTCACTCTTAGGAGATTCATTAGCATTTAAAAAGTTATGACCATGACCACCAATACGACGAGCAGACTGGTATGGAACAAGCTTTTGTACGTGTTTGGTGATTAACTTTTCGTAATTCATGGATAACTCCTATTAAAGACTATTTACTCTTACAACCACAGCATTCTTGTGAGCACCAAGACCTTCAGCGTCGGCCATAGTGGTTACGGTAGAAGCAATTGCTTTTAATCCGTCATGGGTTGCCTTTTGAACGGTATAACGTCTGCGGTAATCGTCTGTACCTAGTGCACAGCAAGTTTTAGCATAACCATAAGTTGGTAAGGTATGGTTTGTACCTGATGCATAATCACCTAAAGATTCAGGGGTATATGCACCTACAAAGATTGAACCTACGTTACGTAATTTACTTAACAATGATTCAGGCTCTTCAACCTGTAAAATTAAGTGCTCAGGAGCATATCTGTTAGATACTGCGCATGCTTCATCTAAGTTGTTTACGACAATTGCGGTACTCTTTGATAAAGCTTTTGTAGCAATCTCTTTTCTAGGAAGTACTGCTAATTGCTTTTCAACTTCTGTCATAGCTTTTTTAGCAAATTGCTCTGACTGAGTAACCAAAATTACTTGTGAGTCTGGGCCGTGCTCAGCCTGTGAAAGTAAGTCTGCAGCTACAAATGAAGAATTTGCCTTGTCATCAGCAATTACTAAAACCTCAGATGGACCTGCTGGCATATCAATAGCAGCACCATGAGGATCGTTTGATACCAAGCGCTTTGCCATAGTTACAAACTGATTACCAGGTCCAAAGATCTTCAATACTTTAGGTACAGTCTGTGTACCATAAGCCATAGCAGCAATTGCCTGAGCTCCACCTAAATTAAAGATGCGCTTTACACCAGCTTTGGTTGCTGCATAAATAATGGCATCAGAAATTGGAGGAGGTGAGCATAAAATAACTTCAGGACAACCAGCAATAGCAGCAGGAACGGCTAGCATTAAAGCAGTTGATACTAATGGAGCTGAACCACCTGGAACATAAAGACCTACAGAATCAATAGGATGAGTGTGAGTTTCGCAAACAATACCTGGATAGGTTTCTAGTTTTACTGTGTGAGGAGTCTGTGCTGCGTGGAATTTTTTGATGTTCTCGTAAGCTGTATCAATTGCATCCTTTAAATCTTTAGATACTTTAGAACAAGCATCAGAAATTTCATTTTCGCTTAATTCGAGGTTATCACCTTCGTATTTATCCAGAGTCTTTGAAAACTCAAAAAGGGCGCTATCGCCCTCTTTACGGATACGTGAGATGATGTTTTCTACAATCTCCTGCACTTTACCAGATGTGGTTTGTGCCGGACGTGTTAATGCTTCTTCTTTTTGAGCATCGCTAAGCTCTTTCCAAATTTTAACTTCCATCTTATATCCTTTAACAGGGCACAAATCAAATTAAAGATTCAATGCCCTTGAACTAATTAAGTTAGTGTTAGTCGAGCATCTTCTCGATAGGTACGACTAGAATTGAAGTTGCACCTAACTCCTTTAACTGCTCTAAGGTTTCCCAGAATAACTTTTCACGTGAAACAACATGTAAAGCTACATGATCAGGACTTCCTTCTAACTCAATAATTGATGGATTTTCAGCACCAGGAAGAATTGCTCTTATTGCCTCTAACTTGTTGCGAGGAGCATTCATCATAATGTACTTACTCTCGACAGCAGACATTACCCCCTTAAATCTTTGAATTAAAAGATCTGCTATTGCCTGCTTTTCTGGATATAAAGGCTGGTCACGACCAATTAAAACGGCTTTTGAAGTGTAAATGGTCTCAACTTCTTTTAAACCATTAGACTGTAAAGTAGCACCAGTGCATACAAGATCGCAGATGGCATCTGCAAGACCTGCACGAGGAGCAACTTCAACAGAACCTGTTAAAAGAACAGACTTGTAGTTAACACCTGCATTCTTCATGGCACGACGTAATAAGAATGGGTATGTTGTTGCAATCTTGCAACCTTCTAGATCTTTAAGACCAGTCCAGTTGTGTTCGGTTGGAACTGCAACAGAAAGACGGCAATCACCGAAGTTTAATTTCATGACTTCGTTATAGCCTGTATATAGACCGTCAACTTCACGTTGCATAGTGGTCTCTTCTAGAACATTCTGACCTACGATACCCCAGTCAACAACATGATCCATTACAAGACCTGGAATATCATCGTCACGTACTCGCAAAATGTCGATAGGCAGGTTTTCAGCATGTGCAAGTAGATGATCACGGCTAGCAGAGATCTTAATACCACTGCTCTTAAATAATTTTTCTGTTTCGTCAGTTAGACGGCCGGATTTCTGAATTGCAATACGCAGGCGCTTCTTTTCGCTGCCTTGATTTTCGCAACATGCTTTGCAAATACTCATAGTAAACTCTTTTTTAATTAGTAAAAATATTAAGTTAAAATAAAAAGAGTGAATTAACACTCTTGACACCTTTTAGTGTATCACAAGTGCTAATAAAACAAACAGAAAGCAAAAAGGATCTAAAAGTGGGCAAAATCAAGTTTACAGATACAAATATTGGTGGTTTTGGTATAAAAATGAAGATGTTTTGAAATAATTTTTGAAGAAGATTAAGAGAAAAATTCCTCCAATACAAAAGTATGTAGAGGAGGATCAAATCTTGGATGATGAATTAATTTTAACCGTTAATCTTTAGCGACTGTGTTTTTAACGATATCGGTTAATATTTCAGATGTCTTTTCGATACCAAAGCGACTAGAGTCAATCATCAGATGTCTATCGTCATACTCACTAGTGCACTCAGGACAATGCTTTCTTCTGTAAGCTGCACGAGCCTCATCAACAGTTTTGATTTGCTCTAAAGCTTTATCCTCATCCATTCCAAGTTCTTTAACACAGTTTTGTAAACGAGCTTCTAGTGGAGCATAGATGCAGATATTTAAAATGTTTTTTCTGTCTCTCAAAATACTGTCAGCACAGCGTCCTACGATGATGCAAGACTCTTTGTCTGCATAATCCTGAATAATGTTCTTTTGAACTTCAAAAACATTATTGTGGATACTATAAACAGAGAAATCAAAAAGGTAAGTCTTTCTTAAGAAAAAGCTCTGACGACCTGGATTCTCATCATAGTGGCTAACTTCACCTTTCTGGAGACCTAGTCGTTTTGCAGCTTCTTTTACAATATCTCTATCAAGCAACTCAATACCTAAGTTAGATGCCATTTTTAGACCAATGGTTCTACCCATTGCAGCAAACTGTCTTGAGATGGTTACAACATAATGTGACATAGCTTACCTCATTAAGCTTTTACAGCTGTAATTTTGATCTTGCTTTTTTTTGCGTTCAGGTGGCGTACAAATAATGATAGGCTGAAGTTAATAATAAAGTAGATTACAGCAGCACAACCATAAAGAACAAATACATCTGAAACGTTGATATTACCAATGCCATTATACATATTTGCAGAACTTAAAATCTGTCTTACACGTGACATAAGTTCAACTGTTGCTACGTTAGCAAGGTATGATGAATCTTTGATAGTAGTGATGATCTGACTTAACAGAGTAGGAACTACATTACGGATTGCTTGTGGCAGAATAATGTAAATCATAACCTGAACCACATTAAAGCCTTGTGAGTAACCAGCTTCAAACTGACCTTGAGGTATTGAGTTCAAACCACCTCGTATAATTTCAGCAATAACTGATGAAGTAAATAAGATTAAAGCAATTGAGGCTTTAAACAATAATTTTGTTTCGACTGTTGTTAGTCCGAAAAGCTTATGCGCAAAAATTGAAGGAACAGGGCAGAAAACTACACAAATGAAAATCCATAACAGTAAAGGAGTGTTACGGAAGATTTCAATGTAGGTAATAGCAAGGTATTTGAATACTCTGTACTTAGGAGCATTACAGTAGTTTCTTACTAAAGCTAAGATAGAACCGAAGATAACACCCAAGAATACAGCAATAGCAGAAATAATAACTGTAAACAGGGTACCTTTTAGAATATAAATAATAATGGCATTAATGCTTAGAATATGAAAGCTTGCCATCCATTCTTGTAATAGTGAAGTTTCCATGGTATCTCCTATTTGGCACTTGGTGTCATTCTGTCACGCTTCTTTAAGTTATTTTCCCAACTTGAAGCCATCTTTGACAGAGGGTAACAGAAGATAAAGAACAGAACACCACATACTAAATATGCAGGTCCATATGCACCACCGGTGCTTGCACCTGTTACAAAACTGTAGGTTAGAGAAATTAAATCAGAACCACCAATAATGTATAAGCAGGAGGTATTTTTAATTAGGTTTACAACCTGATTTACCATTGGAGGCAGGATGATCTTAATACTCTGAGGCAAAATGATGTAGTACATGGTACCAAAGTAATTAAAACCTTGAGTATAGGCTGCTTCAAACTGACCTTTGTTAATTGACTGAATGCCTGCTCTGATAACCTCTGCCATGTAAGCTCCATGGTAAATACCAATAGAGATAATACCTGACATCAAAATTCCGATACTGTGTCCTGAGAATGACAAAGCATAGTATAAAAAACAGATCTGAAGCAATAGAGGGGTATTTTGAACAAACTCAACATAAACACGAGCAATGGCAGCAAGAGAATTTTTTCCAGATGTAGCCATCAGTCCAAAGATAATGCCTAGACATAAAGATATAAGCAAGGCTGACAGAGAAACTCCTATTGTGGTTAAAAAACCTAAAATAAAAGTTTCTTTAAAGTGCCAAACCATCATCCAAGCATCTAAAGAAAATAAGTTGCCCATTGACTTATCCTTTTTAAACATGGTTGCCCCTAAAAAGGGGCAACCTACTAACTTTTTATTTGAAGTTAACTTATTTAACTTATCAAGTTAAACAAATCTAAAATTGAAAATTATAGATTGTTCTCTTTGATTAGCTTCTCAATGGTGCCATCAGCTAACCATTTCTTGATTAAGCCATCTATGAAGGCTGATAAGCCTGAACCTTTCTTAGTTACAACGCCGTACTCTTGTGGAGCGAACTTCTCATCAATGAAACCACGGCTTGGAGTCTTGTAAATGTTCAGAATTGACTTATCAACACAGAATGCCTGAACTTCGTTTGCTGCTAATGCTGTTGAGATTGCAGGATAGTTATCAAACTGGTGGAACTTTACACCTTCTGTCCAGGTCGCAGGATCGAACTTATCAGCATTAAAGTTCTTGCCATCTAGGATCTTGTTATCGATCATAGCCTGAACTAAAGCTTTTGCTGAGGTTGAACCTGATGAAACACCCACAGTCTTACCAAGTAAGTCCTTTAAGTGGTGGATTTCACTCTTATTCTCAACTAGTACAGATACAGCATCCTGATAGTATGGTGTTGAGAAATCCCAGTTCTTTTTACGCTCTGGTGTAATGGTGAAGGTTGCTAATACGCAGTCTAGATCACCTGAATCAATTAACTCTGATCTGGTTGCTGCTGTAACTGCTGTAAACTCAACTTCAACATCTTCACCAATTTCTTTAGCAATTAAAGTTGCTAAGGTATCTTCAAAACCGGTGTACTCGCCTGATAAAGGATCTTTTACAGAGAAACCTACAACATCGTTCTTAACACCGACACGTAGAACGCCTCTGTCCTGAATAGCTTTGATTTCTTTTACGTCAGATGGTGCTTCTGCTGAAGCAGTTGAAGCAAATGTAGCAATACCTAAGGCAGCCGCAACGCCTAAAGAAAGTAAATTTTTTAATGATTTCATAAGAGCTCCTTAAAGCATAATCGTAATGAAATTAGTGTTTTAATATCTTGCCTAAGAACTGTTTTACTCGTTCATTCTTAGGATCTGTAAAGAAGTGTTCAGGTGTACCTTCTTCAAGAATAGTTCCGTCTGCCATGAATACCACACGGTCAGCAACCTGACGGGCAAATCCCATCTCATGAGTAACTACAACCATGGTGATATTTGATTCTTTAGCAAGCTTTATCATAACATCTAGAACTTCTTGAATGGTTTCAGGATCTAGTGCAGATGTTGGCTCATCGAACAGAATGATCTTTGTTTGGGCACATAATGCTCTTGCAATCGCAATTCTTTGCTGCTGACCACCTGATAGAGTAGTTGGATAAACATGAGCTTTATCTTTTAAACCTACAACCTCAAGATAGTGCATTGCTAATTTTTCAGCTTCTTCCTTGCTCTTATGGAAGATCTTGATTGGTGCCAGAGTTAAATTGTGCAAAACATCTAGATGAGGGTAAAGGTTGAACTGTTGGAATACCATAGACATGTATTCACGAATAAGTTTAGTTTTGTTTTTTTGTGTTAGCTCTTTTCCATCAATGTAAACATGACCTGATGTTGGTGTTTCCAGAAAGTTCATACAACGAACTGTAGTAGATTTTCCTGAGCCTGATGGTCCAATAATAACTAGTTTCTCACCTTCGGCAACTTCTAGACTTACATCTTTGAGTACGTGCAAGTCACCGTAGAATTTATTTATGTGGTCTAGTTTAATCATAGTAAGTACTTTTACCTTTTATAAAATTAGCGGTCAGTTCATAAAGAATGCGTCTAAAATAACAATTTCACTGACCTTATTAGTTGATAATATCATTAGCAATCAATTCCCACTATTTTAAATACAAAATGCACTGTTATATAGCATAATTAGTTTATGTAGGGCGACTTTTGCACTTATGTGATGATTTATAGAAATGAGATTTTGTAAGCTTGAGTTGAAATTTACTCAAGCTTGTATGAAGAATGAGAATAGACAGGTGATTTAGCTTGTCTTAAAGCGTTTTGCTTCATACATTCTTTGTTCTGCAATTTGGATGAATTTCTTAATATCAATGTCACTTTCGTCTATGCTAAAGGTCTTAGAGACTAATGATAATGACATGTGTTTAATTAAATATCTACTATATTTATCAGTAAGAGCATGAAGTCCAGTTAAACACGTTCTTACTTCATATTTGTCATGTGTTTTAATATGACAAAAAACACATCTCCGCCGGTTCTGTATATAACACCGATCTTCTTTAGACTTGTTTGAACAATATTTGCAACCGCTTTTATACTTTCATCACCAGTACTGAGTACTGGAGCATCATTGATAAATTTTAATCCATTGATATCAATAACAACAAAGGTGATGAATTTTCCTCCATGAGGACGAAGATGATAGCTAGAAAAATCGCTTTTAATCAGATCCATGTCGTACTCATAAGCTGATCTGTTTAGTACGTCCGTGAGAGGAGCATGTCTGATAATATTACTAATGAGTTCTTTCTTGTGTTTTAACTTAGATATATCCATGAATGCTGATTGGACACTTATGTAATGACCTCTGTCATCATCGCCTTTATTAAGCGCAATAGCATTTGACATAAGATAGATTGTTTTATGCATAAAATTAACGATTTCAAGCTCAAACTGAATCTCATCTTTTGTTTTAGATAACTATGAGTAAATATTCTTTAATACAGCTTTGTACTTTGGAGTTACAAGATCTTCAAAATCAGTAACAGATTTTGTAAAGCTGTCTAAGTTAATACCAACAATTCTTTCACATTCACTGTTAAATTGCTCAACCACGATATGATTTGTAGTATTACTTTTTGCTCATAAATTCTAAATGCAGTTATACAACAATCAATGGTATGAAAAAGTGTATCTACGTCTATTGAAATATCATCTAATGCTAGAGTTAAAATCATTAAAGATTTTGATAAAAGTAATAATTACTGTTAATTGTAGATCTGAAAATTTTGCTTGGTTTAAATATTCTTAAAAATTAGTTACGCAAATAGCATAATGTTTGTTAAGGATATGCAGATTAAAATATTTATTGATGGAGAGGAGATAAGATGTGGAAATGAAAAAGATCCTCGAAAGGATCTTTAAAAGACGTTACTTATACAATCTATCAAAGTTACTTGTTTTCTTTTTTACAAAGAAACTGATTAACATTAGGATGGCAATAACAGTAGCACTCGCAAATGCGATTAAGATCCAAAATGGCATGCTCTGTCCTAAAAGCTCCCAATCAAGCTTATCAGAACATAAACCTAATGGTTTAAACATCCAAGGAGCAATAGTGTCTAGAGGTAAAAAGTCAGGAAATTGAGCTTCTAGCTTACAGGTATTACCAAACAAAGAAGTACTGGTGTAGGCTCTGTAGTGTTCCCATGTTACTAAAAGTCCACCAATAGCACTTGCTAAGAATCCAGCAGCACATAAGAATCTTACAATAACATAATTTGCAGCCATTGCGCCTATGAAACCTGCCACAACAAAACCTAAGAAATAAGCTCTCTCGTAAACGCAGTTAACACATGGATTTAAATGCAATTCGTACTGAAAATAAAGACCGCAAGCCTCTAGCGCAATTCCTGATAGGAAAAGCAAAAACCAGCAGAATCTTGATGCGCAAATACTTTTAAATAGTTGTAACAAGGTAGACTCCAATTTATTTATTATTCTGTAAGGTTACCGGCGCTAATAATATCATTTTGTATAGCAATATTATTAGAGTTAAGGCTCATTATTGTGCAATTTTTATCTTTTGAATAAAAAAGGCTCTGCGAATGCAGAGCCAAGTTAATAAATTTAAAGGCAGATTACTTAATCTGACCTTGGATTAACTCAATTGAAGCACCGTGAACCCAACCTTCACGAATTAACCAACCGGTTAGTTCTGGCATCAAGAACCAGGTTGCAAGAAGACCAACAACAGTTAACACGATAGTATATGGTAATGCCATGTACATCATCTTAAAGTAAGGTAATCTGATTAAAGCTGCAATAGGTGAAGTCAATAAGAATAAGAATGCAGCCTGACCGTTAGGAGTTGCAACTGAAGGTAAGTTTGTACCAGCGTTGATTGCAATTGCTAACTCGTCAAATTGTTCAGGTGTAATTACACCATTTAATAAAGAATCACGAACCTGTTCAATATAAATGGTGGCTACGAATACGTTATCAGATACTGATGAAATGATACCGTTTGCCATATAGAAGATAGGTAAGTGTAACTCTTTAGGAGTGGAGAATACCCATGCAATAATTGGATCAAACAGTTTCTGTGTTGAAATTACTGTTACGACAGTAAAGAAAACGCATAATAAAGCGCAGAAAGGCATTGATTCAGTGAAAGCTTTACCAACAGGACCTTCTGAAGTAATACCGCAAAGAGCTGTTGCTAAAATGATAACAGATAGACCGATAACACCTACAGATGCTAAGTGGAAACCTAAAGCTACAACTAACCAGATTACACAGCAAAACTGAACAATAAGATTTAACTTATCGCGCTTGGTTAATGACTTAGTCTGCTCTTCATCCTTCTTTACCATGATGTCATAAACAGCCTGAGGCATCTTATGACCATAACCAAAGAGTTTGAAGTGCTCAACGATAAAGCATGTAATTAAACCACAAACTAAAACAGGAACTGAGATTGGGGCCATGCGTAATGCATAATCGATAAATTTCCATCCGCAAACATCGCCGATGATTAAGTTCTGAGGCTCACCAACAATTGTACATACGCCACCTAAGGTAGTACCTACAGCTGAATGCATCAAAATGCTACGTAAGAAAGCTCTGAACTCATCTAAGCTCTTTTTGTGCTCTTCAGGTACGATGCTGTCGTTATTAGCGAGCATAGACATTGCATTGTTATCTGTGATGATTGACATGTACAGCTGATATAAACCAACGCAAGTAGAAATAATGATAGCAAGAACTGTTAAAGCATCAACGAAAGCTGACAAAATAGCTGACATGAAACAGAACATTAAAGCTAAAAGCACACTTGATCTTACTTTTACCAATAGCTTAGTAAAGAAGAACAGCAAGAAATCACGAACGAAGTGAATACCTGCAACCATGAACATCAGCAGCATGATTACTTCAAGATTGGATTCAATCTCTTTTGTAACATGGTGCATATCGCACATGCCGATAAAGCAAGCTTCAATTACTAAAAGACCACCAGCCTCAAGAGGGTAGCAGTCAAGAGCCATAGCAAGAGTGAAAATGAATTCAATAACCAATAACCAACCTGCTACAAACAGTGAGTATTGTGCAACGATTGGGTTTATGATTAAGAAAGCAATAATTACATTTTTATACCAAGCTGGAGCGCTGCCTAAAAAGTTAAGCACGCCTGCCTTGGCATAACTGATTGATGTGCTCATATAACCTCAGTTTTTAAAGTAGCGTTTATCACATTGGCAGTCATCATTTAGCTGTGAATATGATAAGCAGTGATACAGACTAATTGTCTAAAAAATAGTCAAAGTAAAATGTCAGTGAATTATATTCTTTATCAGCTGACATTAAAAGAAAATTTTTTACATTGTGCGATTATTGATACAAAACAGTTTTTAGAATATAAAAAGTATTTTTTAATTCTTAAACTTAAGTTTTTCTCTTATGTTTAGAGCACAAAATGTAAATAAATTTAGTGCATATATAGAAATATGCAAAACAAAAATTCTTATGACCATAAAAGTTATAGCTGGATCAAAATTATCTTTACCAAGAATATAACCTTCAATATGCAGTAATTTATATTTTGCAAAGTAGGTCTCAATGATTGCGAAGACATAAATGAGAGCTACGGTAAACAGAATATACACAGGCAGATTTCTGAAAATAGTGCTAAAAACTATCTTCAGAGGATGTTCTGTTGAGACTCTCCTGTCCACGTCATAGGCCTTAATAAAGCTGTAAGCCATAATTATGATTTGTAAAATAATAATTGTTACAGCAATTGTGCTTATAAGCGTTGTAAGAGCGTGAGAATATTCTAACTGCTCTGGTGTAGCTATCTGCAATGTTGGATTTCTAACAGCTTTGTACTTATATACTTCAATGAATTCACTTGCTTTGTAACAGAAATATTGGAAAAGGGCTGTTAGACCTAATAGATAAAGAATTTCTGTACCTAGCATTGCCTTAAAATCAAATTTAAGACCTTTTTTGAAGGATAAAATCTTGTCATTTTGTTTTGAGAAAACATGGTACAAGAAGAAAGTTGTTAATGAAGGAAAGAGTAAAGTTAAAGGTACAGTCACAACGCAAGATAAAGGCTGCAATGCACCTTTTAGTAAGGCTATAAAAATGCCGCCCGCATTTACTCGGTGCGGGCGGATTTCACTAATGTTATTCAATGTCATCTATTATTAGAAAGCTGATGAAACAATAATTAACATGATCTGTGGAGACAGAATACGTAGGAACATTACAAAAGGATAAACTGTAGCGTAACCAATTGATGAAGCTTCAGCATCTTTGTACATGTTGTTTGCGTATGCTAGTGCTGGAGGATCAGTATAAGAACCAGCTAGAACACCAGACAATACTAGGTAATTTACCTTGAATAACTTGTAGCCAACAAAACCTACAATCAGTAATGGAATAATTGAGATTAAGGTTGCCCAAGCCATCCAATGTAAACCTAAGCCTTGAGTTAATTCTTCCCAGAAACCGTTAGCACCTGCGTTAATACCAACAATAGTTAAGAACAGGGTAATACCGATTTCTTTAAATGCTGATAAAGCAGCAGTTGGAAGTCTCCAATGCATCTTGTTCCCTGTCCATGTATCACCGAATCTTGCAAGTAAAATTGCTGCAATCAGAGTACCACCGATAACACCCAACTTCATTGGAGAAGGAACACCAGGAATAGGAATAGGAATAGAACCTAATAACATACCAACAAACAGACCAATGAAAATAGGCATCATTGGTACGTGATTCATGGTAGCAGATGAGTTACCAACAACTTTACCTGCCTTTTTAATGTTATCAACAGTACCTACAACGTTTAATTCATCACCTAAAGCTAACTTTAAGTCTGGGGTTGGCATAAACTGAACGCCAGAACGGAAAACACGAGAAACTACTAAGTTATAGTGTCCTTCAAGATCTAAATCTGATAAGGTGCGTCCCATTACATTGTTATTGGTAATGATTAAGTGACGAACTGAAATTGTAGAACCGTGTGTGGTTAAAACGTCTTTTGTTTCAGTACCTAAAGCAATTGATGCTTTTGATACAAACTTTGAACCACCAACTAAGTGTAAAAGATCGCCTTTTTGAAGAACTAAATCTTTTGAAGGAACTGACAACACACCATCTCTCTTAATACGAGAGCAGATAACTGTACCTTCTTTTACACAAGGAATGTCGTTAATGGTCTTTCCAATGTACTCTGAGTTTTCAACCTGTACGTTTGATACGATTGGGGCATCACGACCTGCGTTCTTGCTATCATGATAAGCCTGACCTTCGCCGTCAACACTTACCTTAAATAAAGAACGAATTAAGATCATTGTAATCAGAATTGAGCAAACACCGAAAGGATAAGCAACAGCGTAAGCTTTTGGAACTTTAGTTACGTCTAAACCTAAGGCGATAGGGTCTTTACCTAAACCTTGCAATGCTGTACCAATATCAGTAACCATAAGGCTTGCAGCGCTTAATGCAGGAGTGTTTGTGATTGCTCCTGAGTACATACCAACCATTGCATCTGGTGTTACGATACCACAATAGAATAATGCTAAAGCAATACAGCAACCTAAAACAATAATAGATACTGCTAAAGAAATAAGCTTCAAGCCATTACCACGTAAAGCCGCAAAGAAACTTGGACCTACCTGAATACCAATTGCGTAAACGAACAGCATTAAGCCGAACTCTTGTAAGAAGTGCAGAATGCTAGCTTCTGCAGTTACACCGCCTGGTACGTGTAACTCGAAACCAAAATAATGATTTGCAATGTGTCCGACTAAAATACCTGAGAACAGCACACCGCCAATTCCCAGACCGACACCTTTGTACTTTAATTGACCTAAAGCAATACCAAGTACAGCGCCGACTGATATGTAAATAACTAACAGGGCAAGAGATGACATTTAATAAATACCATTGGAATAAAAAAGAAATAAAAAAACAAAGCCTAACGACTGTTAGGCCTCATTTCTCTTAATTTTATCATAACTATGAAATTTATTCTTTATTATTGACCAGACAAAATAAGGAATATTGCACAGATTTGCGTAAAAAAAATTAAACAAACATTGCAGTAGCATAAATAAGGAGACTGATTTTCACCCAAAATGATCATTTATTAACTAATATTTGTGTGCTATATCACAAAAATAAGAGTATATTATTTAGCTAGCTGGCAGTTCAGATATTTTTAAACTGCCAACAAAAAATCTTAATTTTCGACGTGGAGAACAATATGAATATTAAATTATTGTCTGTTAGCGCTTTTTTATTTGTTTCTGTTCCATTTTCAGCATGTGCTGTAATGGAAGCTTCTTGGGACGATGAAGGTGTTGAGCTTGCTGAAAAGCCTGAGCACTGCCCTATGAATATTTATATTAAGAATGCCGATGGCAAGATCGAAGAGCATGAATGGTCACATGCAAGAGTACATAGCTCTGATAAAGAACAAAAACTAGAGTGTGTTTATAACTAATTTGAGTTTTACCAAAAATGCCTCATATAGATTTAGATACCAGTTCGGATCTTAATAAAAAAACAAAAATTCTGTGCACTTTTGGATGGCGTATGGCTCTAGCTGGTGCAGAAACACGCCTTATTATGCGTTGTTGCCATGATATGGCAAAAGCAATGCATGTCATCAATCCTGAATTCACCTTAACCCGTTCTTTCTTTTTAGTAAGATGCTGTGACGGTAATAGTCACTACGCTGAAAGAATTGCTAAGATTAAAAGTCTTGGCATTAACATGAACAGTGTTACAAGACTTAATTTCATCGCTAATGATGTAATTAGTGGGGAAATTACAGATCTTGATCTTATCTACCACAAGATCAGAGCTGTAAGACCTGCACACTATAACAAGAACATGTTAATCCCAATTGAAGCTTTTGCAGCAGCTGCTTTCGCTTACTGTAATGGTGGTAGTGCAACAGTATGCCTAGCTGCTTTAATTGGCGGTTTTATGTTGATGTTCTTTAAGTTTTGGCTGTTAAAGAAGGGCTTTTTCGAGACCTTTGTATTTATGGCTTGTGCATTCTTAGGTTGTGCCACAACCTATATTATGTGTACATATGTCCTAAATGCGTCAGCCGAAGAAACTCGATTAGCAATCATGGCTACCACTCTACTTTTAGTTCCTGGCTTCCCTTACATGAATGGTTTCTTGGATATCTTCAAAGGATACTTGGAAATTGGTGTGATGAGACTTGTTTATTCAATCATCCTGACAGCATGTGCAGCTTCTGGACTATTAGGTGCCTTATATCTAATGTGGATTTAGTTGGAGTTTGTTTCAATGTTAGATTTAAATTTTACAACTGAATTCTTAATAAGATGGGCTATGGAAACTGGCTGTGCATCATTTATTGCTGTAGCCTTCGCAATGCTGTTCCAAGTTCCTGTTAAGTATTTAGGTTTTGTGGCTTTAGGTGGAGCTGTGACCCGTTGCTTAAGAACATTTTTATTCTTAGGTTGTGGTCTTGAAGTTGTTGTATCAACTTTCATTGCCTGTTCTGTTACATCTCTGCTGTTTATTTACATCGCTCCAAAACTTAAAGTAACAAGAGTTATCTTCACAGTAGCTTCAATTATTTCTCTTATCCCTGGTATGGATGCTTATCAGTGTCTGATTGCTATGGCAAGAATTATTGAAGATGCACAGACAGAACTTGTTCAAGAAGCTTACCTTATCATGCATCATGGTATGAGATGTTTTGGTATTATGCTTGCAATTAGTTTAGGTATTGCAGTTCCTCCTCTATTTTTCTACAGATATAGATTTGGTAAATCTTAAACAAAAAGTGGTGCTGTCGGCACCACTTAGAAAAAACTATTCATTTTTTCTTTTCTACAATGCTTTTACAGCTTGTCTAATATATCTGTTGTAATGTATACACAATTTTCTTCAGGAGCTACATCAAATAAAGGATCGTCAAAGTTCTCATAAGCCCAGTCGTTGATTTCCTCAATGGCAGCATCTCTTGACATAAATTTTAGGCTCATGCAAATTCCTGTAAATTCGTTAAGATCGATAACTTCACAGTTTTGAGCCTTTATAGCACCAACTAGTTTTTTACAATTCTCTGAAGGATAAGTATATTTATCTTCATTATTGCTTGCATCAGCAGATAAATTTTGAGTTGCATTGATTTCGTTCTTTTCAGTGCTGTTCGCATTAGCAACATTCTCAGTTACTGAGCTATTATCAGCTTTATCATCTAATGATGTGTTAACAACATCCTCGTCTACACCATTATAATCATTTCTAATTTTGCTGATTACATCCTGAATTTGGGTGCTTTCTTTTAATTTTGATTCAATAAGAGAAGTATCGAGCTTTTTTAAATTAAAGCTTGTTGTCTTAAAGAAACTATGATCTGAGGTCTTAACAAGTGAAGATTTTTCAAAACTTGAAGATACGTTCTCTTCATGTTTAGATAAAGACTGTTTCGTCTTACTTTGAACTGTATCCTCTTTACTATTATCGATTACTGAGGCAGGTCTTGAAGATAGATAACTAAACACTTCATTAAATTTGTTTTCTAGATAATTTTTAAGAGGAGATGTGCTTACTTCATCTGTAGCTAATTTCTTTAAATAATTTAAGCTTAATCTAAAGTTTTTATTATTCTTTTGTTCAGCATATAAGGTTCTATAGAACTTTTCATCAAAAGGTTTACATCCTTTCATGAGATCTCTTAAGGTATTAAAGAAGTTTATTGCAAATACATTTTGGTCTGCTGTAAGTTCCATATATCTTGAGAGTTTTACCTCAGCGACACTTACAGGAACTATAAATGAGAAAATTATAAAAGACATTTGAGCTGCACATAGCTTGTTTAAAAAGTCATGGTCAACTGAATTTTCGCCTAAGTGAGTAGAAATGATCTTATGGTACTTTAACTTATTTCTTGCAACCTTTGGTAGAGCACGATCAATAGGCACAACCATAAGCCCTAAAGTAGGTAAACATTCTTCAATAGTTTCATTTGCAGTATATGAGTAGTTAATTTTGAAAATATCACAAAGTTGATCATATTTAGTGAAAGTAAAATCTTTTAATTGTCTCTTGATAATCTGTTCGTCAAGTTTTGTCAGTTTCCCTGAAACTAAATTTGCTAGTATTGTTTGATTACCACTTTCAAGATTACCTAAAAACTTAATTACATTGATTTTAGAACAGATAAGATCTCTTAATTCAGAATGAGATGAAAGGTCTGCGATAACTTCTTTGTTTAGTAACCTTGCTGCAGCTTCATTACTGAACAAAGGCATAAATAAATTAGAAAAAATAGGGTGACCTAACAGAACCCACAAAGGTTTGCAGATATTACTTGAAAAACCGTGTGCAGGGCTGTCGAATAACATCATATTGTTGAGTTTTTGACTCTCATTTTTTTTGAAAGGCTTTTTACCAATGTAAATATAGCTATCTATGCTATTACTATCGAACTCTTTATGAATTAGCTTATGAATATATAAAGATAAATGTTTGGTCTTAGGCTTTATTCCCTTAAACAAAGATGAAATCTTTTGATCCTCATTTAGCTCCTTAAAAACTAGGTTGTAAAAAATAACAGGAGCTTTTTCATAAAGTTCTGAGATTGAAAGTTTGTCGTTATTTGTTAATAAAACATTAGCTGCTAAATAATTTATTGGAGGAAATTCAAAAAGAGCCTTTGAGGTAAGCTCATCAATTGTAATTTGATTTTTACAGCATTCAAATAGGGCAAAATAAAGTCCTCTTACAAAGAGAAGTTCCCTCTTTTCTGAGTTTTTATATTCTTCTTCTAATTCAGCTAGAGCTTTAGCATTTTCTTTTTCGTCAAATGATATAAAAATATTATTGAGGATCAGCCTTAAAAAGAAAGTATAAAAGAGAATAGCATCATTGGTTTTAGCTGATGTAACTGTTACTAAATCGAGATTTCCTCTTTCTCCAATTGGTAACAGTATTGAATTATTAAGATAGGCTACAAAGGCATTGTCCAGCATTCCTGCTTTTAAGCCATGATCTTTGTCATTTCTGTAAAACATGCATGGGTATGTTAAACACAGCTCTTTATTGTCCGTAATATAAAGGCAAGGCGAAACTCTTGAAGTAGTCTTTTCTTTTATATCATCAAAATAATGAAGAGAAATGGCATCCTTGCTAGGAATTAGCTTTGTGATATTAGGAGTTACATACTTTCCAATAACTGAATATATTTTTAGTACTAGCATATTCTCTTTAATAGGAGAATTATCAGCTATTTTTGAAACAATATCTTCAGATGAAGCTGTTTCTTTTTTTCCTTTTACAAAAGTGAACAGATAGTTATAAGAAGACTGCCTTACACTTGAAAATCTGTTTTCAAGTGTAGAAACTTCAATATCAGCCTTAGCTCGTATGTGAGCGTTATTGGCAATTCTGGCTGGTTGGGTATGAGCAATTTTCTTTAACTCATCCTCTAAATCAGATAAATAAGGATAATCTTTATTTAAAGGTTCCCTGTATGAGGTAGATGCAGAAATAACTGCTAAATACCTGCTTACTCTTTTTTGCTGTTCGTCATTTAAAGGTTTAAAGCAGTATTGACTGTTCTTATAGTTACAATGCCTGTTTCTATATTCACTAGCGTAGGTATAACAAGCTCTTAAGTAGCCTAAACCTTCCTTTGGCAATTCAAGCTCACTTAAAATATTGTTCATCGCAAGTCTTTGGTGCGGATCTAGTTTTGAAGAGCTAACCACAAATAAACCTTCAAAAACTCTTAACATGACATTGTAGTTAGATAATTTGTTGTTCATTCTGCTGATATGAACAGCATCACTTTGTGTAGGAGTTCTTTTTTCTTTGATAAGAGCCCTTACAGCCGCACAATCTTCATCATTATTAAGATTTGGTTTAGGAGTGATAAAAATTTTGTCATAAAAAGACAAATCAACAGGAATTGAACAAGGAACAAGTTTTAAGCCTAACATCTCTAAATAAGTATTGATGCAGACATAGTTCTTTTGACAGTTGTCTTCAAAACTTTTTTCTGTGTAATCTAGTTCAAGCTTTTGACAAAGCTCCTGCATAGATATACAGATAAATCGGTGAGAGGACACTTCTTTATATAGTTCTCGTATGACCTCAACTAGTGAAGAGGGAAGATCTTTAATTCTTTTTATATAAAAGCTAGCATCTTTGATCATACTCAGTCCTTCATGAAATGTATTGATTTTAACTCCAAAAAGAGTAGAAAAATCAATACGAGAGTACAATTTTCAGAAATTATGAAGTGAGACACGCAGGATCGAACTTATAGACTCCTGATAGAAAGTCCAAAATTTCATGTTTTGCTTTAGTGTTAATGTTTGAAAGTAGAGTTTTCAACTCTTCTTTCATCTTATCCGTGAAGGCATCAATGCCTTCATCATTTAGAACATCAAGATATTTTAAGAGCAGATCTGCTTTGTTATCGAACATTGAGTCTAATAAGCTATGTCTTAGCTGTTGTTTTTTCTCGTCACTTTCGTTTTTATAACACAAAGGAAGTGTCGCAATAGCAACTTTGGTAAGCTCTGCTTCTAACATGGGGTTTACAGCATGTGAAAAAGCTACACCATCAAGCGCTATTCTGTTTTTAAATTCTTTTGTGTAAATATGCTTGCAGATAAATTTGCCGTCGTTTACTGGATAGTTATCCCAAATTGTTACCTTTCTGCCTAAAAGAGAATTGATACTATTGATATCTTTATCAGTGATCTCTTTTGATAAAACCTTATTACCTGTCCAAAATATTTCTACATCTTTGTTAAGATTTTTTGTAATTTCTTGAAAGTATGACGAAGGTCTTTTACCAAAGCATTTATCTAGGATGGGATCAAAGCTGTAGTAAGTAGGACAAAAAGCAAGTCTTACGTTTGTACTAGGAAAATTTGATGCAAGATATGAAGCTATTTTATTCATGATTTCTTTTTGATGAATTCCTTCATCGTCTGTATAAAGCTTAATATCGTCAAAAAGAATAGCGATTACTTTTGTTTTTAGCTCTTTTACAAAAAAATCAACTTTATTCAAAAGAATAGGTAAGTATTTTTTCAGATCAGATGTAATGGCTAAAGGTGATATTCCAATACCAAACTCAATTGAGTTATTTTTACAGTACAAAGACAATCTTTTTAAGAAATCAATTTTTTCTTTTGAAAATTTATCGTCCCATTTAAGTCTTAGAGAACAGTCATTTTTAGGAGCATAAATGTAATAACTATATCCTGTGTCACTTATGAAGGAAATAAGTGATTGGCGTTCAGCTTCAGTATAGATCCTGCCGTAGTACCCTTCAATTATGCCAAGTGATGTTATCATTTTTGAACTCTCAAAATTATTGTTAATATTCCATAATGTAGAATAAATTTAGATTATCATCTAATCGCGTTGTTAAGGTTGAAAACTAAAAAAAAGCATACAACCAATTTTGCTTGTAAACAACCAATGGTAATAAACATAAGGCAGATAACAATGCAATTAGAGTTCATTCAAAGATAGAATGACAAATAAGCAGATGAAAAAAATAAAAAGAGTTGCAAAACAATTTAAAACAAAGCTGACAGAACGTACAAATTCAAAGAATGCGAAAAATTTGTACATTGATTAGATGCTGTTAGGCTTGTATAATATCCCAGTTTATATTTAAAGACGTACAGCACAGTTTATTACTCCGCTGCGTCAATGATGTTTGTTAATTACTGCAACCTAGACATAGAGGTAAACGATGCAGGTTTCAACCGAGAAAAAAGAGGGCGTTCAGCACCTTCTAACCGTTACTGTGCCAGCAGAAGATGTTAAAAAGGCATATGACGCTAGTTTCCGCAAGTACGCTAAAAATGCAAGAATCGATGGTTTCCGTAAGGGCCACATTCCAACTAAAGTTTTAGAGCAGCAGTTTGGCGGTCAGATTTATTCAGATGCTTATGATTCATTAGTAAACGAGACTTTAGGTCAGGCTATTAAAGAGTCAAAGCTAGAAGTTGTTGGCTATCCTAAGATTGAAGTTAAGAAAGCTACTTTCAAGAACGACGAAGAGTTCGTTTATGAGGCAACTGTTGAAGTTAACCCAGAGTTAGAGTTAAAGCCATTTGAAGACTTAAAGTTAAAGAGCATTAAGGCATATGTAACAGACGCTGACGTAGACAACATGATTGAGACTTTACGTAAGCAGCAGGGTAAGTGGCAGGTAAAGGATGGTGCAGTAGTTTCTAAGGGCACTCGTGCATCAATCGACTTTACAGGTCGTACCGATGGTGTTGAGTTCGAGGGCGGTAAGGCTTCAAACTTCTCATTAACTGTTGGTGAGACTCAGATGATTCCTGGTTTTACAGAGCAGATCGAAGGTCACAAGGCAGGCGACAAGTTCACCATTCAGGTTAAGTTCCCAGAGGACTACCACGCAGAGAATTTAAAGGGTAAGGATGCAGAGTTTGACATTGTTGTTAACTCAGTTTCAGAGTTATCTTTACCAGAAGTTAACGAAGACTTCGTTAAAGTATTCGGCGTAAAAGATGGCACTTTAGATACCTTCAAGAAAGAATTACGCAAGAATATGGAGCGTGAGTTAAACCGTGCTCAGTACACAATTACTCGTGGTAAGTTATTCGATGCTTTAGTAGCTCAGTATGGCGAGTTCGCTGTACCTGAGGCTTATGTTGAAGCTGAGAAAGATCGTTTAGCAAAGAACTTCGAGCAGCAGATGCGTGCATATGGCATGAAGAAGTTACCAGATTCATTGAAGAAAGATGATATGTTCAATGATGAGGCTGTTAAGAGTGCTCGCTTAGGCGCTATCGTTCGTAAGATTGTTGAGAGCTTAGGTTTAGCAAAACCTTCTGATGAGTTTGTTGAGGCTCAGTTAGAGCAGATCGCTGGTGCTTACGAAGATCCTGCTGAATTAAAAGAGCAGATCCGTAAGGACAAGACTCAGTTCGATGCTGTTCAGAACGCAGCTTTAGAGTCAGAAGTTGTTGCTAAGGTAATGGAAAAAGCTGCTGATGGCGAAGAAGAAATGACCTTCGATCAGTTAGTTAACCATCGCTAATAACACACTTAAATATTAATTAAGGAGCTATGCTACATATGTTCAATTCAGAAGATCAAGAAAGAATGGCATCTACATTAGTGCCTATGGTTATCGAGCAGACAGCTCGTGGAGAAAGATCTTTTGATATTTACTCAAGAATGTTAAAGGACAGAGTAATCTTTCTGACTGGTGAGGTTGAAGATCATATGTCAGATTTGATCGTAGCACAGCTCCTTTTCTTAGAATCAGAGGATCCTGACAAGGATATCTATCTGTATATCAATTCTCCAGGTGGCGTAGTAACTGCAGGTCTTGCAATTTACGACACCATGCAATATATAAAGCCTGATGTCTGCACCCTATGTATGGGACAGGCTTGTTCAATGGGATCATTTTTATTAACCGGTGGCGCTAAAGGAAAGAGATTTGCTCTTCCTAATGCAAGAATTATGATTCACCAGCCTTTAGGCGGATTCAAAGGTCAAGCTACTGATATTATGATCCATGCTCATGAGACACAGCGCATTAAGCATACATTAAACAGTATTCTTGCAAAACACACAGGCAAGAGTATTGAAGACATCACTCGTGATACAGAGCGTGATAATTTCATGACAGCTCAGGAAGCTCTTGAGTATGGTCTAATCGACAAAGTTATTTCAAGTCGTGCTGAGATAGCCGATTTTAATTCAAAGAAGGGTGAGTAATCGTGTCAGAACAGAAAAAAAGCACTTGTCTGTTCTGCGGTCAAGCAGCCTCAGACACAAGAACATTAATTAGAGCAAGAGACGGCATTTGTATTTGTTCTGATTGTATCAAGCAATGCTATGAAATGTTAGCCGCTAAGGGACTTGATAATAAAGACAAGCATTCTGCTTGCGGTATTGATTTAAATAATGTTCCAACACCACATGAGATTGCAAAACATCTTGATGAGTATGTAATTGGTCAGGATGATGCAAAGAAAGTTCTATCTGTGGCTGTATACAATCACTATCAGAGATTACGTCATTCAGGTGTTGATTCTGACGTTGAGTTAGGAAAATCTAATATTCTTTTGGTAGGTCCAACTGGTTCTGGTAAGACCTTACTGGTTCAGACTTTAGCAAGATTCTTAAATGTACCCTTTGCTATATCAGATGCTACTACCTTAACTGAAGCTGGTTACGTTGGTGAAGATGTAGAAAACGTAATTGTGCGATTACTACAGAATTGCGATTTTGATGTAGAAAAGGCTCAGAAAGGCATTATTTACATCGACGAGATCGATAAAATTGCCCGTAAGAGTGAGAACCCTTCAATCACACGTGATGTTTCAGGTGAAGGTGTTCAGCAGGCTCTGTTAAAACTGATTGAAGGCACAGTTGCTTCAGTTCCACCAAATGGTGGCAGAAAACATCCTCAAGAGAAGAATATCGAAGTAGATACTTCACAGATTTTATTTATCTGTGGAGGTGCTTTTGATGGTCTTGATAAGATTGTTGAGAAGAGAGTGTCAAAGAAAGCTGGTATCGGTTTTGGTGCTGAGGTATACGGTAAAGACGATAAGTTAACTCTTTCTGACAAGTACAAGAAAGTTGAGCCTGATGATTTAGTAAAGTTTGGTATTATTCCTGAATTTGTTGGTCGTTTACCTGTAATTACAGCATTATCAGAACTAAACCGTGATGAGTTAATTAGGGTTTTAAGAGAGCCTAAAAACGCAATCATCAGACAGTTTGAAGCTATGTTTAAGTTTGAGAATGTAAAACTTGAGTTTACAGCAGAGGCTTTAAATGCAATTGCTGATAGCGCTATCAAACGTCACACCGGTGCTCGAGGCTTACGTTCTGTTGTAGAAGGATTACTCTTAAATACCATGTATGATATTCCTTCGGTTAAGAATGTAGAAAAGGTAATTGTTGACAAGAATACAGTTGAAAATCATCAAGAGCCTTTAGTTATTAAGAAAGACGATTTTGAAATCGCGTCAAACTCTTAATAATGCATTTTACAGATAAGGCCCTTCAAGAACGATTGAGGGGCTTTTTTATCTGCCTAAAAGTAAATTTTGATTCAGTTTTTATTTGTAAGAGAGATTCTCTTAATACTGGAAGAACATGACAGAAAAAACACATACAAAGACAAGAACTAAAACAGTTGCAAAGAAAGCTACAAACAGACGTTGTACTGCTAAGAATGGTTCATCTAAGAATAGTTCAAAAGAAATGATTTTGCCTTTAATTACCTTAAGGGCTCTTATCATTACTCCTAATTCAAAATTACAAATTACAGCTGCAAGAGATAGCTCTATTGCTGCGTTTTCTTATGCTCAGGAACAAGATGAGCACAATGTTGCTGTATTCTGCCAGTTAAATGAAGCAGATGAAAAACCTGAGTTTAAAGATTTGCACAAAACAGGTGTAATTTGCAATCTTTTGAGCATGACTCAGAAGGATGCTAATACTCGTCAGTGCTTAATTTCAGGTTTTAAGAGAATTAAGTTAATTGAAATTATTGATGATGAGAAAGTACCTTTTAGAAAAGCAAGAATTCAGGTACTAGACGAAGAAGTTCAGTCTGATAAAGATGTTGCAGATACTTTATCTGTATTAAAGTCATGTTTGCAGTATGCAATTGACTCATCTGATAAGACCTCAAGAGCTTTAATTGAAGATTCAGTTCCAAAACACTTAATATCTTCGATTTTAGAAGAGAGTTCTTTATCAAAACTAACTGATACCTTAACACAGATCTTAAAGCTTGATACACAAACTAAGTACATGCTCTTATCCTCATTGAATTCTGTAGAGCGTGGACGCATTTTAATCAGTGCTTTAAATGGATATTCATATAAATCTGAACTTGAGAACAGAATCATTGATTTAGCAAAGAAATCAATGGAAAAGAATCAGAAAGAGTATTTCTTAGCAGAACAGTTAAAAGCAATTAAGAAAGAACTTGGTGTATCTGTTTCAGAGGATGATGATGTTCAGGTTTTTATGACACGTAATGAGGAGCTAAAGGCTCCTGAATACGTCCATAAACGCATTGAAAGAGAAATCAGAAAACTAAACTCAATGAGCATTAACTCATCTGAGTACTCTGTCGTAAGAAACTATATTGATTGCTTGTTATCTTTACCTTGGTTTGACTGCTCAGAGGTAAATCATGATTTAAAGAAGGCTAAAGAGGTCTTAGACAGAGATCATTATGGTTTAACTAAGGTTAAAGATAAGATTTTAGAGTATTTAGCTGTTCAGTCACGAGCAGATAGACTGCATGGACCTATCATTTGTTTAATGGGTCCTCCAGGTATTGGTAAAACCTCATTAGGTAAGTCTATTGCTGAAGCTACAGGCAGAAAGTTTGTAAGAGTAGCTTTAGGTGGCGTGAACGATGAAGCTGAGATCCGTGGTCACAGAAGAACCTATATAGGAGCTCTGCCAGGTCGCATTATTTCTAATATGGCAAAGGTTGGTGTAAACAATCCTCTGTTCTTATTAGATGAAATTGATAAGGTTGTGTCATCAGTTCATGGTGATCCGTCTGCTGCTTTATTAGAAGTTTTAGATCCTGAGCAAAACTCTACCTTTGAAGATAACTACGTAGAGATTGATTATGATTTGTCTAATGTCATGTTCGTGACAACAGCAAATTCATATAACATCCCAGGACCTTTATTAGATCGTATGGAGATCATCGACTTATCTTCATATACAGAAGATGAAAAGTTCCATATTGCTAAAGAGCATTTGTTCCCTAAACAGTTACGTTTAGCTAACGTAGGTGAAAAAGAGATCACTATAGCTGATGATGTGTTATTACACTTAATTCGTTACTACACCCATGAGGCTGGCGTGCGTGAATTAGAGCGTACCCTAACAGAGATTATCAGAAAGACCATTAAAGATTTGATGATCGAAAATCCTAAAGCTAAGAAACTTAAGGCTACACATGTAACCATCGAAGACATTCACAGAATGTTAGGACCTGAGAAGTATGACTTCACCTCAAAGCTAAAAGAAAGCAAGGTAGGTATCGTCAACGGTTTGTCCTGGTCAACACTTGGAGGCGACATTCTACAGTTAGAGGCAGTAGCAAACGAAGGTAAGGGTAAACATCAGTTAACAGGTAAGTTAGGTGATGTAATGAAAGAGTCAATCTCTACAGCAATTACTGTAGTTAGAACCTTATCAAAGGATTTGCACTTAAATCAGGATTTCTTTGAGACCTGTGATTTACATGTTCACGTACCAGAAGGTGCTGTACCTAAAGATGGTCCTTCAGCAGGTGTCGGTATGGTAACAGCAGTCGTATCTGCTCTAACAGGAAATCCTGTAAAATCTGATGTTGCTATGACAGGTGAGATCACCTTACGAGGTGATGTGTTGCCAATTGGTGGTTTGAAAGAGAAACTACTTGCAGCTATGCGAGGTGGTATTAAGACCGTAATGATCCCAAAGGAGAATGAAAAAGATCTTTGGGACATTCCTCCTGTAGTTCAAGAGAAAATGACAATTAAACCTGTATCTAGAATTGAAGATGTTTTAAAGACAGCTTTAGAGCATGATCCTTATACATTCATGCCAACTACTAGCTGGCTTTTTAAAGATAAAAAGCAACCATCAAAAGGTTCTAGAAAAAAGAAAGAAGATAGTATGAACATTGTTCTGTAGGAATAAACAAATGAGCAACACCCAGAATAATCAAGACATCGAGAATAAAGCATCATTAGACAAAAAAGATGAAGCTTTTGTAAAATTTGATGAAGAGCAAACAGAAAACAAAGATGAAAATACAATAGATGATGAAATCAAAAAGATTGTAGGTTCAGCTGATGCTCTAATCAAAGTTTTAGAGAAGATTGCTCCTGAGGTAAATTCAGATAAGGTGGTAAACCCAGAAGCATTTTTGAAGATCATCAAACCGCTATGTGTAAGCGTAGAGAATACTCTGCCTATGCTGATGGAGTGTCAGGACAATTTAGAGTATTTGAAAGATGACAATGCTTATGTTTTAAGACAGAAAGTAGCTCATATTGAAGATGATCTCCTGCCACCTCTGTTAGCTTATATAAGAGATCATGACAAGAAAAAAGAATAGTTCTTTGTAAACGAAGCTTTGATTTCTTGAAACAATTCAAATTTAACTCCTCAAATGAACAAATTTGAACTTCAAATGAGGAGTTTATTTTACAAAAAATCAGCAAAACCGCATTCTGATAGCACTTTTACACATCTTTTTTTTGAAAAAAATTCGATGCAGATCAATATTTCGAAATAATAAATCTATAAACAACGCAAAACACGTGCATAATAGCTTAAGGGCTATAAGCTCAAGCGTTAACATAAAGTACGCGCAATTTAACAAACCTAATTAGGAGTACATTGTGAATAAAAGTCAATTAGTTGATAGCATCGCTAAGAAGTCAGGTTTAACTATCAAAGATTCAGCTGCAGCAGTAAATGCATTTTTAGATTCAGTAAAGGATGCATTAGCAAAAGGTGAGACTGTAACTTTAATTGGTTTTGGTAATTTCTTAGTTCGTGATAGAGCTGCTCGTTCAGGCCGTAACCCACGTACAGGTGAAGTTGTACAGATCCCTGCAGTTAAGGTTCCTGCATTCAAGGCAGGCAAGCCATTAAAGGATATCGTAAACAAATAATTTTACTTATTTGTCAAAAGATCCCTGAGTTTGAAAAATTCGGGGATTTTTTTTTGCAAAAGCGCATCTATGTGAATTGTGCAATTTAATTTTAGTAGCAATTCTTTTATAATTTGGTAAGTTTGTTTTCACCATGTGTAGCAAGTGCTACGGAGATAATTAAAAAATGTTAACTGATAAGTTGCGTGATGGTGCGCACGGTAAAGTTTTTAAGATCCTATTCTGGATTATTATTCTTTCATTTATTTTTGCTGGTGTCGGCAATTATTTGATCCCTAAACTTAATACTGATCCTGTAAAAATTGGTAAATACAGCATTAAGACAGAACAGTGGAATGCTCAGTACCAAGATCAGGTTCGCATGATGCAGAATCAGTATGGTCCACAGGTAAACAAGTTCTTTGAAAATCCAGAGAATGTTAGAGCTATGCGTATGCAGGTTTTAGAGCGCATGATTGATAATGTTGCTTTAAATTCTGTTACCTATGAGCAGGGCATTAGAGTTGGAGACGAACAGGTAAAAGATGCAATTCGTAAAGAAAGAGCTTTCCAAAAAGAAGGCAAGTTCAATAACGATTTATTCTTAGCTAAAGTTCGTAACATGGGGTCAAGTCCTGATTACTTTGCAGAGCAGTTACGTACTCAGTTAGCTCAAGAAACTTTAGTAAATCCAATTTTATTATCAGGCTCTTCAGTATATCCTCACGAAGTAGAGCTTTTAGCCAAGCTATTTGCTCAGACTAGAGTTATCGATACCTATACAGTAGACACTAACAAACTTGCAAAAACAGTTAGTGTAACTGATGAAGAGGTAAAGAAGTTTTATGATGAGAACAAGAACTTATTTAAGAAGCCTGCTAGTGTAAAATTTACCTATATTCTTTTAACAGTAAATGACTTAAAGAAAGAAGTTGAGGTAACTGATGAGAAATTAGAAGAGTACTACAACTTAAATCAGACTGATTTTACAGTTCCTCAAAAACGTGAATGCTCACAGATCTTAATTAAGGCTTCAACAGATGATTACGCAAAGAAGGCAAAAGAAGCTTTAGCTGAATTAAAGTCAGGTAAGAGCTTTGAAGAGGTTGGTTCTAAATATTCTGATGACAAGGATTTTGAAAAAGATCATGGTTCATTAGGCTTATTAGAGAAAGGTTCATTATCATCTCAGCTTGATGTTGCCTTATTTGCAATTAACAAAGTTGGTGATGTATCTGACGTTGTAATTGACGATTCTGGCGCTCACATCTTAAAGTTAGATGGTATTACTGAGTCATTTGTTCCTAAGTTAGCAGACATTAAAGATGAAGTTAAGGCTAAGTTTGTTGATGCAAAGGCTTTAGAGTTATATAACGAAAAGACTGCCAAGCTAACTGATGTTTCATACGAGAAGCCTGATTCTCTAGAGGCAGCATCAGAGGAAGTAAAATCACCAATCTTAGAGTCTGGAGTAGTATCACTTGGCGACAAGTCATTAAAGTGGCCTTTATCTACAGATGATGTTCAGAAGTTAGCATTTAATGAAGAGAACAGATCTTCAAATGTAAACTCTGCTGTTATTTCATTAGGCAATGAAGCTTGCATCGTATTAAATGTTAATGACTATAAAGATGAGACATTGCTGAAGCTAGATGAAGTAAAAGACAAGGCTACCGGACTTGCTTTAAATCACAAAGTTTCAGAAAAAGCTCAAGCTATCTTAGCTGAGATCAAAAAGTCTGTAGTTGAGGGTAAGGATGTTGAGGTTCCAGAGAATGTAACTAAAGCTTCTGATGTAACTATATCAAGAGACGATCAAACTCTAGATCCATACTACGTTCTGGAGGTTTACTCAATTCCAAATAAAGTAAATGACAGTGTAGCAACTACTAATAAAGGTCAACCAGTTCTGGCTGTATTAAAGAGCGTTAATGATGCAGATAAAGCAGAACTTGATAAATACACAACTTTAATTCGCGCTCAATTGGTGCAATTTAAACAGAATAAGACAAATTCTATGATCTATTTGGGTGCACGTGATATCAGTGATATTGAGTATAATGAGGATGGAATTAAGCTTGTAAATCAACAAAATAACAGTGCTGAATAAGCTTAATTATTCATTGTTTTAATACTAACCAAAATAGGGCATCTACTTTACGCAGGTGCCCTTTTTGTTATTTAATAATTAAAAATTTTGGGAAGTAATAAAAATGAATATACATGAATATCAGGCAAAAGAGATTTTTAAGGAGTACGGACTTCCCGTTGCTCCTTTTTTTGTAAGCACTAAGGCAACCGGTATTGGTAAGGCTGCCTATGAATTAGCACCAGGTCCTTTTGTAGTTAAGTGTCAAGTCCATTCTGGAGCTAGAGGAAAAGCAGGTGGAGTAGCTTTAGTACAGACTCCAGCTGAAGCTGAAGCATTCGCTGCTAAGTGGTTAGGTAAAAGATTAGTTACCCGTCAGAGTGGTCCACACGGCAAGCCTGTAAACAGAATTTTAATTGAGAGAGCATCAAATATAGCTCGAGAACTCTATGTTTCAGCTACTATCGATAGAGCATCCGCTCATCTTACTATTATCGCTTCAGAAGCAGGTGGTATGTCAATTGAGGAGCTAGCTGTAAACCAGCCTGAGAAAATCTTAAAGGTTGCTATTGATGAGCTTACAGGCCCTCAGGCCTATCAGGGGAGGGAGCTTGCTTATAAGTTAGGCTTACAGGGCAAGCAAGTAAATCAATTTGCTAAGATCTTTTTAGGCATCTGCAAGATGTTTGTTCAAAAGGATCTGTCCTTGGTTGAGATCAATCCTTTAGTGGTAACTAAAGAAGGTGATCTTTTGTGTTGCGACGCTAAGATTAATACTGATCCATACGCACTGTATCGTCATCCTGAAATGGCAGAGTTAGACGATCCTTCTCAAGAAGATCCTCGTGTAGCAAGAGCAGTAGCTGCTGGTTTTAGCTATGTGCCTTTAGAAGGAAATATCGGCTGTATGGTTAATGGTGCCGGTCTTGCTATGGGGACTATGGATATTATTAAGAACTTAGGAGGAGCTCCTGCTAACTTCTTAGATGTTGGCGGTACTGCAACTAAAGAGCGTGTTATGGAAGCTTTTAAGGTTATCTTAGAAGATCCTAATGTAAAGTGCATCATGGTAAACATTTTTGGTGGTATTGTTCGTTGCGACATGATCGCAGAAGGTATTCGTGGAGCAGTTGAGCAGATTAAGATCTCAGTTCCTGTCGTAGTAAGACTTGAGGGTAATCAGGCACATGTAGGTGAAAAGATCTTAAACGAATGTGGTCTTAATATTGTATCTGCACGTGATTTAAGACAGGCCGCAACACTTGCAGTTCAGGCAGCTAAGGCAGAGTAGGATTTAAAATGAGTATTTTAGTCAACAAAGATACAAAGGTTATCTGTCAGGGTATTACAGGTTCACAGGGTACTCAGCATTGTGAACAAATGTTAGAGTATGGCACTATGTTAGTAGGAGGAGTAACTCCTGGTAAAGGAGGTCAGACTCATTTAGGCTTACCTGTATTTAATACTGTAAAAGAAGCCGTAGTAGCAACAGGTGCTACTGTATCAATGGTAATGGTGCCTCCTCCATTTGCAGCTGATTCAATTCTAGAAGCTATTGACGCTGGTCTTGAACTCGTAATTTGTATTACAGAGGGTATTCCTGTATTGGATATGTTAAAGGTAAAGGCAAAGTTAAAGACCACAAAAACAACTTTAATTGGACCTAATTGTCCGGGCGTATTAACACCTGATGAGTGCAAGATTGGTATTATGCCTGCTTCAATCTTTAAGAAAGGAAAGGTAGGTATTGTATCTCGTTCAGGCACTTTAACCTATGAAGCTGTTAAAGAAACAACAGAGGCGGGTTTTGGTCAGTCTACGTGTGTGGGTATCGGTGGTGATCCTGTACAGGGTTCAAGCTTTGTAGACATCTTAAAGTTATTTGAAAATGATCCTGAAACTGAGGCTGTGGTTTTAGTAGGTGAAATTGGTGGTACTGCTGAGCAGGATGCAGCAAAGTATATTAAAGAGCATATGACCAAACCAGTTGTCTCTTACATTGCTGGAGCTTCAGCCCCTAAAGGACAGCGTATGGGGCACGCTGGTGCGATTATCTCAGGTGGCAATGCAACAGCTGCTGCAAAGCAACAGGCTTTAAGAGAAGCTGGTGTCACCGTAGTTCCAACTGCAGCAGATATTGCAGATGGAATTCGTGAAGCTACTGGTTGGAATTAGTAGCAGAAAATACTACTAATTATTTCGAAGAGCTCTTCTACTTTTGTATTAGAGCTCTTTTATTTTCAGGAGAAAATTTTTAGAAAATTTAAAATAATTGAACCTTTGTTGGATAATTTTTGTAGTTTCATATAGTACAATATAGCGAAAGTTTTGTACGGAGTAAGAAAATGAAAGGCATAATTGCAGGAGCAGTGTTAGGTTTAGGTCTTATTTCTCAGTCACACGCTGAGGTGTTGATTGATGTTCGCAATGATACATCAGAAGACTGCTCTCTTGCAGTAAATGCACGCATTGATAAAACCAAGTGGATCACACAGGGGTGGTATGTGTTTGCCTCAGGTGAAGAAGCTCCTATCATTTTAAAAGATATAAACGATATACATAACGTTTATATCTATAACGATTGTAAAAAGAATGTAACCTCACCTAAGACTGAAACCAAAAAAGCTTGGGTTAAGAGCAATTACAAGTTCAAAGACGAAAATCCTCGCGATAAAGAACAAGGCTATGAGGAAGTTGTTTTTGAACGTTTAATGTCAGACAAATATCAAATTCAAAACTAGTCTTAAATTTCTTTTCTTTAGTGTGCCAAAAAAAAAATGAATTTGGCATACTTCCTGCTGATGTCTATATAGCAAATTAAAAATGGCAATACTTGCCGTTCGAGGAGGTTAGGATGTCAGCGACATTAACAAGATCATCTCTTGACAGTTATCTGAATCTTAATGTACAGAATAGTAATTCTGTAATACAGAATAATCTTCAAGTATCTAAGAACAGTGATAATGGAGTAGATTTTGCCAAAGCTCTATCTATTCTGACATCATCTGCTAATAAAACTGATAGCTTTAAAGACAGTTTCTCTTCAAATAGGGGGGTGTCAGATATTGATGATAACTATTTCTTATCTCAGCTATCTTCTGCTAATAAAACTGATAGCTTTAAAGACAGTTTCTCTTCAAACAGGGGGGTGTCAGATACTGATGATAACTATTTCTTATCTCAGCTATCTTCTGCATATCAGGATAGTGCAAGTGACGAAACTGAAGAGGTAACAGCTAATAACAAGAGTTCATTAGAAGAGAGATTTTCTGTTTTAAATAATTCACCTAAAAAAGAAGAATGGGAATTATTAGAAAAGAAAGTAGATGACCAGAATTATTCAATACTATCTAAGTTAGGAGATGGATTACTTACAGCAGCTAAGTTTGCAGCAAGTGCTTATTTAGGAAAAGTGATCTAAAAAAATTTTGGGTTATGGATAGAGTTTTTGCTCTATCCGTAACATCTAGTGTGATATCAATTTCTATCCTAAACTTACATCTAAAAACATCATCAATAAAAATCCAGCTAACACACTGATTGTACCTTTATCAGAATTCCCAAGATTATGTGCTTGAGGGATCAATTCTTCGATTACAACATACATCATGGCTCCTGCTGCAAAGGATAAGAACCAAGGTAGATATGGTGCGACAGAATCAGCTAGCAGCACCATTAGGATTGCGGCAACAGGTTCCACAGCTCCTGAGAGTGTTCCTAAGATAAATGATCTTACTCTTGACATACCGTCAGCAAAGTAGGGCATGGAAACGGCAGCGCCTTCTGGAATATTCTGAATACCAATACCTAAAGCTAAAATTGCGGTAGCACTTACAAGACCTATACCTGTACCTGAGGCAGCTGCTGAAACACCAACGGCCATGCCTTCAGGAATATTGTGAATGGTGATAGCAAGAAACATTAAGGTGTGTTTGCCTAAATTAGATTTTGGTCCTTCAGGTGATTTTGAGAGTACATGCAAGTGAGGCATGGATTTATCTAAAATAATTAAAAACATGACTCCAAAAAAGAAGCCACTAATCACCGGTATTAAGCGTGAGTTACCTGTAGCGTTTCCTGCCTCAAGAGCTGGTAGAATTAAGCTAAAAATAGAGGCTGCGAGCATGATGCCGGCACTAAAACCCATGCTTAATTGGGTATAGATACGATTCTTTTGTTTTAAAAGTACGAAAACAACAGCAGCACCTAAAGTTGTGCACATAAAGATAAACGCGCCAGAGGTGATGGCTAAAAGTAGAGGATCTTCAAAAGTCATTTTATTCCTTCTTAATACACTAAAGTTACCCTATGCTAACACAATTTTGTGTTTTTAAATCAATTTATTAAACTTTACTTTTGCATATTTAGAGAAAAGTAATTGGTCTTTATAAATCGTCCTGTATAATTGCACCTAGATAATTTGAGTATATATATTTGCAGTTTAAAAGCACAACAAAGTCATATTCATGAGTAACGATACATATCTAGTACCAGATCTTAAAAAAGGCGAAATTCATAGAACCGAGTTGACGATTAAAAAAAGTCGTTTTATCACTTCCATTGCAAGAACTCATGGGGTAGATGAAGCTAAAGCTTTTATTGACAAGGTAACTAATGAGTTTATGGATGCAAGGCATAATTGCTTTGCCTTTAATGCAGATAAACCTGGTACCTCAGGTTATGCTGGATGCTCAGATGATGGTGAGCCTCATGGTACAGCAGGTCAACCTATGTTAAATGTAATCTTACATTGTGATGTAGGTGAAATCACAGCTGTTGTAACACGCTATTTTGGAGGCATTCTTTTAGGAACCGGAGGCTTGGTAAAAGCTTATCAAGACAGCGTCAAGCAGGCTTTGGAGTCATTAAAGACGACACCAATGGTTTTAATGACTACTTATAAAGTTCAAATAGAGCATTCAAATGTCACTTTATTCCAACGTTTGCTAATTAAAGTAAATGCTCAAGTATTAAATCAGGAATACACCGATAAGGTGTTGTTTACCGTGATGATCCCTAACGACAGTACTGAGTTGTTTACCTCATCTGTAATTCAGATGACCTCAGGCAGGGCTGTGATTGAAAAAATAGATGGCTAATACAAAAGAAGAAGGCAGAAGCCTTCTTCAAAATTAACATGAACAAAGAGTATTACTCTTTCATTGCCTGTTCCAATTCATCCTGTTTTTCAATCCATGCAATTTCACATTCATCTAATTCATCTGATAGTTTTGCTCTTTCAATCGAGAGTATTTCTACCTTTTCTGGTTCTTTTGAGTAAAGCTCAAGATCAGACAAGGTAGTATCAATATCAGCAAGGGATTTTTTTATTTTCTCCATTTGCTTTTCTAATTTCTCTATTTCAAGTTTTAATGGTCTTAAGCTCTGTCTTTTTTGTGCTTCAAGTTTTTTTTGTTCTTTGGTTTTATAAGTTTGAGCTTTAGCTTTTTCTGAAACCAAATTTTGGTTAGGTTGTTTTTGAGTCTTTTCGTTGAGTTTTTCTTTATACTCGCGGTTCTTTTTATTCAAAAATTCCTGGTAATCATTAAGATCACCGTTAAATTCTGAAACATTTCCATCATCGATGAGCCACAGTTTATCAGCAATAGCTTCTAATAAGTGGCGGTCGTGAGATACAAGTATTAAGGCTCCTTTATATGTTGATAGTGCCAAAGACAGAGCTTCTCGCATATCAAGATCAAGGTGGTTGGTAGGCTCATCTAAAAGTAGGAGGTTAGGTTTTTGATAGGCAACGATAGCTAAGGCAAGTCTTGCTTGCTCTCCACCTGACATATCTTCAACTTTTTGTGTGGCCTTATCTCCACTAAAAGAGAAAGAGCCTAAGAATGTTCTTAAATCCTTTTCTTTAGCATTGTGATCAATTGCTCTTAAATGATCTAGAGCACTCATCTGACCTGAGAGCTGATCTAGTTCATGCTGAGCAAAGTAACCAATCTTAATGCCTTTACCTAAGGTTACTGTGCCATGTACTGGTTTTAGCACAGAACATAAGGTTTTAATTAAAGTTGATTTACCCTGACCGTTACGACCTAAAAGTCCGATTCTGTCACCAGCTATTAACATCAGGTTAACTTTTTTTAAAATGATGTCATTTTCTGAATAGCCACAATCAAGCTCTTTTAAATCTGCAATGATATCTACAGTTCTTTCAGGATCTGTAAATTTAATATGGTAAGGGGATTCTTCTTGAGTAACGGCAGTAAGCTTTAATCTGTCAATAGCTTTTAACATACTTTGAGCTTGCTTTGCTTTAGAGGCCTTATATCTAAATCTCTCAACAAAGTCCTGCATATGAGCTAATGAAGCTTCTTCACGACGGCGATTAGCTTTTTCGTTTTTAATCCTTTCTGCTCTCAATCTCTCATAGTCTGAATAGTTACCTGTATACATGACTAGATGGTTTGACTCAAAGTGTAAAATATGTGAGCAGAAAGTATCTAAAAAGTCACGATCATGTGAGATACAAAGAATAGTACCCTCAAAACTCTTTAAGTAGTTTTCAAGAAAGATAATTGTATCTAAATCTAAATGGTTTGTAGGCTCATCTAAGAGCAATACATCTGATTTATAAATAAGAGCCTGAGCTAGGTTTAGTCGCATTCTCCAACCACCAGAGAACTCTTTTACAGCCTTTTGCATTTCATCTTCAGCAAAGCCTAAACCGTGTAATAAGATTTTTGCTCTAGAGTCGATGGTCCAGACACCGGCAATACCTAATTTATCTTCGATTAAGGCTATTTTTTCACCATTATTCTCAGCATAGGCTTTTTCTTTTTGAGCAAGAAGTTCTGTAAGATCCTTATCACCTTGTTTTACGTAATCAAGAGCGGAAATATCTAAAGAAGGAGTTTGCTGAGAAACTGCTGAAATTTTAAAATTGCGAGGAACAGTTAACGATCCTAACTCTGGTGCAATCTCGCCTTTGATTGCAGCAAATAAAGTAGATTTGCCACAACCATTTCTTCCGATAATACCTACTTTTTGACCAGGAAATATACTAGCAGAAGCATTTTCTAAAAGGTACTTGCTTCCGCGCATGATGGTTACATCTGATAATTGAATCACTTTTTCTACACACAAAAAAACAGTGACCAAAGGTCACTGTTTAAAAAATTACACTTAAAGCTGAGAGGTATTTTGAACAAGCGTGATGCCGTCTTTTGCTCTCATGTTTCTAATATTGATTACAGTCTTTGGTCCTATGTGTCTAATTACAGAGACATTCAAGATAGGAATACCAGATTGTCTGCACGCTCTTACTAAAGAAGGAATAACTGCAGAAGAACCAGTGTTCTGTGAAACATCAACACCAGCTCCTACAACAGTTTCAATGCCTGCAGAATTTAATGCCTGACGGATTGCGCCTGAAAGATCTCCTATACAGTCAGATACGCTGTCTGGCACTACTGTAGGTGCAATATAAACAGGACCTTGCTCATTTTTTAACCTTTGAGCCTGACCTACTGCAATCTTGTAGGCAATTTGAGCTGCATTGCTGGTATTAGCGGTTCCACACTTAGAATTTACAGGTGCACTCTGTAGACTTTCAAGGGTTGATTCCTCATTTGAGTTTGCAATTTCTACTTCTTGAGAGTTAACAGCTGTTGCATTGTCCTCTTTTTCTAGTTTGGTTAAGTCCTGAGGAGTATTTTCTTCAGTGACAAATGATTGTGGAACTTTAGATTGAGTTTCAACATTAGTAGTAGCATTCTGATCCTGATTTAAATTATTAAGATCTACATTACCTTGTACCACATCTTTTACAGATACAGATGCTAATGGTGAAGAATTCTCTTTTTCTTTAAGATCGTTTAATACAGGCAACAGGGAACCTTCAGCTTGTTCTTCGCCACCATCTGGTACATAAGGTTTTACGACACCCGCCTGCATCTCGTGATTAAAAGCTTTTGCAACAAGATCTCTTTTAGCTTTATCATCAGACTTAACAACTGTTTGATTTTGAGACTTCTTTTTATTTACAGTAGCTTTCTTATTATTTTTTGTTGGAGCTTTTTTATGATGACGAACTTGCTCAGCCTGAACTGTCTGCCCTTCTGGACCTACAGAACTGTCAAAATAATAAGCATTACATGCTGTAAGTGAAACTATACCTAAACACATACAGCTTAGTAATAAAGACTTTTTTAAATTCTTTGGATTAAATTTTGTCATTTGGGAAACCAAAACCACCTAAATAACCACCTGCTAAAAGGTGCATATGAATATGAGGAACTTCCTGACATCCATTTTTACCAACATTTACGATAAGACGGTAACCTGACTCACTTACACCAAGATCTTCGGCAATTTTTCTTGCAACAATAAAGAGGTGGCCCATCATCTGCTCGTCTTCAGGCTCTACCTGTGATACTGAAGGAATAGGCTTATTTGTTACGATTAGAATATGGTGTTCAGCTTTAGGATTGATATCTAGAAAAGCTGTAACTAGATCATCATGGTAAATGGTCTTTGAAGGAATGGTACCGTTGATGATTTTTGTAAAAATAGTCTCTTCGCTCATGTTATCACCGTTCAATTATTTGAATTTTAAAAATAAAAAATCACTGTATAGGCTCGATTATAGCATAAACTTCACCTTTGAACTTCAAGTAAAAAGTACGATTTGTATCATGATGAATTTTTATCAAATAGGCATAGCATCATAATTTTTCTCACTTAACTCAATAATACATAAATTTACTTTTATAAAAACCGTTAAATAAGTAAGAGGAAAGATTAAGACAAGATAGGAGGTACATATGAGTCAAGATTTTTTATATACCATTGTACCTAGGGTAGCTTTAGGTCCTGATAGCTTAGTGTTTAATCGCAGGGTAAGAGAAACTACAGCTGCAAACAGATCACATAAAACAGCTTCAAAAGAGCATCGTCACGAAAAAGAGAGCACATTAAATAATGACTTTGAAAGTGATTTTGTAGAAGAGAAAAAGACTTTAGGCTCTTCAATCGACGATGTGGTCTAAAGTTGAAAGTATTCGTCTTTTCTAAAAGTTAATCTCTCATTCTCCATATGCTTTCATCAAATAAGATTTTGATGAAAGCTCAATTTATCATATATGAGTCACATAAACATCGCTTCATATCATTGTTTTCATAGTAATGGTCAAAAATTACTCTTTGGCGTATGATCTTTTCAAATGACTGGCTGTTTTTAAATAACGTATATCATCCTATGAAAGACTCACTTGAATCCTTTGGTAAAGCTGTAGAAGAGAGAACACATATAGAGTTGCCGTTAGCTCAGGAAAGCATTCAGGCTGGTTTTCCGGCTCCAAATGGTGGCTATATTGATGAAAATCTTGATGTAAACGAGTTTTTGGTAAAGTCGCCATCTTCTACCTATATTTATAGAGTTTCAGGGGAATCAATGAAAGAAGCAGGGATCATGAATGGTGATTATGTACTTGTAGATTCCTCTTTAGAGGTTCATGATGGAGATGTAGTGGTTGCATCTGTTGACAATGAATTTACTATTAAAGAAATTCGCTTTGGTAAGACCAAAATGTTGTTGCCTCGAAATAGGGAATATCCTCCCGTTGAAATTACTGACAACTCAAGAGTTGTGATCATAGGCCCAGTTATTTCAGTAATAAGAAAATACAGATAGCAAAATTAACAAAAAAATCAATTTTGATAGTTCAAAGCAAGTCGTATCTGTGCTATATATTGTTTTAGCCACTAGTGATATTTAAAAATGGCAAATGTATACTATAGTTAAAGATCATATAAAAAGGTCAGCAATTGGATCTTTTGTCTATAGATCTCGTTTTTTTTAGAAGTGAACATGATTTTACGTTCGTCGCATTAACAAATAGATAATAAAAATCGATGATGTGAATTATGATCAAGTTTCGGTATAGAATTTTGCTTAAAATATTGACAATTTAGAGAGTTACATAAATTGTGCTGTGCACGGTTTGTTTTTTGCAAAGTTTATCAAGGCAAAGTTTATAAAGATTGTTAAGGAGTTATAAATGATTGGTATTGTGGTGGTATCACACAGTCAAAAGGTTTCTGAAGGCATCTGCGATATGGTTGAGCAGATCTCTGCTTCAGGTGATCACAAGCTTCCAATTATTGCTGCAGGCGGAAATGCAGAGGGTAAGCTTGGTACAGATCCAAAGCGTATTTTAGAAGCTATCAAAAACGCTAACGAAGGTGACGGTGTCGTTGTTGTATGTGATTTAGGTTCAGGTGTAATCAGTTCACAGGCAGCAATCTCTATGTTGGAAGATCCTTTAAAAGGCAAAGTTAGAATTGCTGATGCTCCAATTTTAGAAGGTGCTGTTGGTGCTGCTGTTGAATCAGCATCAGATGCTCACTCTTCATTAGAGTCTGTAGTTGCTGCAGCAGAAGCTTCACGTCAGTTACATAAGAAATAATTCATTTCCTATTTAAGCACGGCTACACTGTGGTCGTGCTTTATCTTAATTGTTACCTATATGGTAACTGCCTTAGTTGTTTTAAAAAACAAAATTCATAGTTTCGTGTATCATAATAAGCAAGTTGCTTTGTGCTTTTTAAGCTATAAAAGCAATATTGTCTTGTTTTTATCTAGTTTTGGATGTCTATCATGAATAAGAAAGTCTTGTTTTTAGTGTTATCTGCAACTTTATTGTCATTTTCTAATAACTCATATGCAAACAGTTGCTCAGAGGCAGGTCTCATTGAGGTCAATGGTCATGGCCAAGTTGAGGCAATTCCAGATCTTGCAGTTCTAAGTTATAGTGCTAAGAATGAGGAAAAGAATGCTAAAGATGCTCGTGAAAAAACTGAAAAACAGATAACTAAACTATACGAGAGTGCTCAAAAGTCAGGTCTTAAAAAGGAGCATATTGTTTCTTCAACTATTTCACTATATCCAAGATATTCATATACAAATGAAGGTAAGCGAGTATTTGAAGGATATGTGGCTACACGAGATATCACCTTTAAAGTAGCTGATTTCTCTTTAATTGAAAAACTAACAACAGCTGCTGTTGATGCTGGTATTACTGAAATTAACGGCTTTGAATATACCATCAAAGATACCAAAAAACTTGAAGATGAAGCCAATCAAAAAGCTATAAATGATGCCAAAAACAAAGCTTCTGTTTTAGCAAAAGGCTTTGGTGTAAAAATTAAAAAAGCTTGTTCTTTGAAATTTACAAATTCAAATAACGTATCTTCTTACAGACTTCAGTCAAGAATGGCAAAGGTAGCTACTTTAGCTGTAGCAAATGATGAAAATGATAGTAACACAGAGTATAGCCCTGAAAAAATTACAATTTCTTCAGATGTTTATGCAAGTTTTGCTATCAAGGATTAGTTCTTTTTATATTTATGGATTGGTATGTAACTTATAGTGAGGATATTGGCAATAAGCCTAAAAGCAGTAATTATTATAAGGGAACAGCTGATAACTTCACTAATGTAAATTACGATGACACTGATTCAGATGACTTTTCTTTTCAAAGAAGAAAAGACGCTATCTCATACCTAGGCAAAGATGGAATTTTTTCTGAGAAAATCCCCGACTTTAAAGTAAGAGAAGGTCAGCTAACAATGGCTGATGCCTGGCAGAAATGTGTTAATAATGAAAGCGAGAGTGTACTAGTCTGTGAGGCGGGTACAGGAACTGGAAAAACTTTTGCGTACCTTATTCCTGCAATCTTGTCAGGGAAGACTGTTGTTATTTCTACAGCATCAAAAGCACTGCAAGATCAGTTAGTCAAAAAAGATCTGCCAAGACTGTTCGATCTCTTACAGTTACCTCCTGATTTTATGTCTTTAAAGGGATTTAACAACTATCTTTGCAAGAGAAAGTACTATGAAATAAGTGAGAAATTCGTAAATTCACATGCTCTTAAGTTTGAAGAGGTAGAAAATGAAAATACCTCAGATGAAGAGCTTTTAGATTTAAATGAAAGGTCAGATCTCATCAAAAAAGAAGATCTTGCAAAGTTAGAACTACTAATTCAAAGGACAGAACATCAGTTAGAACTTAATACCCCACAATGTGATTTTGCTGAGGTGAACTCTTTATTTTCAAAAGGAATAGTAAGTAAAGTAACCTGTGCTGGTGAGAACTGTTATAAGAAAAAGTGTCCTTATTACGATGAGTGCTATCCCTTTATGGCAAGGCAAAAGGCGATTAGAACGAAGGTTGTTGTTATAAACCATTCTTTGTTCTTTGCAGATATGCAAATTGAAAATCCTTTTGATGTGATGCAACCTAGTATCTTATTGCCAAAGTACAGAAGCATCATCTTTGATGAGGCTCATGAATTACCATCAATTGGACGAGAGCATCTTTCAGAATCTGTAGGGTCAAGTGATTTAAAGAAATTCGAAGAAGACTTAAAGTACATGAAAAAACAATTTAAGTGTCCTTTAGGTATCTTTGAAAATAGTTATAAAAAGCTTTATAAAGCATACAGGAATTTAGGCGCATATCTTAAAACTGCTGAAGGTGGAGGAGAAAACTGTAGAAATCTACTCTACTATAAATATAATGACTATGATGAAAATAATACTGATCCTTTCTATGCATATCAGCATCGCAATGAGAAGTTTAGAGAATTAGCTGGTAACGTATATAGAGCTCTAACAGATCATCTTAAGGTATATAAAGAAAATAAAGATCTTGACGAGGATTTCTTTTCTCGTGGCTGTGTATACATCAGTTGCAAGTTAGATACTTTAGTTGCACTCATGAATATTGATTGCTCAGATGGCAATAATCCAAATTATGGTAAGTACGTAGGTACTGTAACTGTAAGAAAGAAAAGTTATGCATTGTCATTGACTCCACTTGAAATTGAGGAGATTTTTGGACCATATTTAGCGCAGTGTGAAGATCACGGTATTAGTGTTTTGATGACGTCAGCCACTATCTCGGTGGCTGGAAACTTTAATAAGTTTTTAAGAGATATAGGAGCAAGAAAAGATACCAACTGCTTAACCGTAAAGAGCAGTTTTGATTATCAAAAACAATCTTTACTCTATACAAGTGCTGATTTTCCGACTATATCGGATAACAGTAGAATTCTAAAGATCATAACCATGCTGTCCCCATTAATCGAGTCTGTTGATGGAGGTGTTTTCTTTTTGACAACCTCGCATCAAGCTCTAAAGTCTGCTTATGAGCTTTTACTTGCCAAATTTAAAGGTAAGCGCAAGATCTTGTGTCAAAACGGCATGCTTTCAAATTCACAGATGCTCACAAAATTCAAGGAAGATGGCAGATCGATTCTTGTGGGAACATCTTCATTTTGGGCTGGTGTGGACGTACCTGGTAAAGCTTTATCTTTAGTTATAATTGATAAGCTCCCATTTGACTCACCATCCGAGCCAATATTTAAAGCAAGATGTGATCTTTTTGATGCTAAAAACAAAGGTAAGAGTAATCACTTTATCTCAATCTGTATTCCTGAGGCTGTCATTGAGTTACGTCAAGGTGTGGGACGCCTGATTAGACATGAAGATGATAAAGGCGGTTTAGTCATCTGCGATCCTAGACTTGAGAATAAATCTTTTGGAAAAATCTTCAAAAAGTCATTGCCAGATATGCGCACTTATACTCTTTTAGGTGATTTTACTGATGCTGTTAAAAAGTTAATCAGCTAAAAAAATTTTTTGAAAATTATATAAACATATCATGATCTGGAACGATGCCTACCTATACTGAATTTGTTAGATAGGAAATTCGTTCTCCTTTAAGCTGTTCATTACTTAGCTTAAAGGAGCCTTTTAGAATTCTTTTAAAGCCTAGACTCAAAGCAATGAGCCTTTACCCATAGAAGTCAAATCTAAATTGCCAAATGAAAAATCAAAGAATCAAAAGGTAAGTTCTTTGAAGAATAAAGTGTTCAAAATCAACTTCTAAAAGTATAAAATTACTCGATGCACAAAATGGCTGGTTATAGTCGTTTACAATATCTAAAAATGCTTTTCTTACTTGAGGATTTTATCTTATGAAATTACTTGCACTTGAAACATCAACAGAGAATTGCTCAGTAGCACTTTTAAATGAAGATAAAATTTCTTTTAAATCTGAATTAGCACCTCAACATCATGCTGAAATCATTATTCCTATGATTGATGATCTCTTAAAGGAAAGCTCTCTAACTAAAAATGACTTAGACGGAATTGTCTTAAGTCAGGGACCAGGTTCTTTTACAGGTGTAAGAATTGCTGCTTCTACAGCTCAAGGTCTAGCTTTAGGTCTAGATAAAAAGGTAGCTTTAGTAACTTCCTTAGAAGCACTAGCAATAGAAGCTTTAGCAGATAGTAACAAAACTCCTGATTATGTAGTGTCATCAATTGATGCTCGTATGGGGGAAGTTTATTTAGCTGTATATAAGTATGTAAACAATTCATTAGAACTTTTAGATGAAGAGCGCGCGTTAAAACCAGAAGATGCTATTACTTTAATTAAGTCACTTTTGAAAACTGACAATTACCTTTTAGCAGGAAGTGGTATAGCTGTTTTACAAAAGTATGGTTTTGATTCAGATGCCAACGTAAGTGCAGATTTTCCTCAGGCTCAGTTTATTTTAGGAAAGGGTAAAGAACTCTTCGAAGAAGGTAAGACTGTAGACGCATCTCAGGCTCTTCCATTGTATGTGCGCAATGAAGTTACCTGGAAGAAAGTATCAGAGCAACATCACTAAGACTTATAACTAAACTATGCTTAAACTGGCAAATTTTGCCACTGCTTTTACAAAAAAGTGGATATTTAAGGCATTGTTTACTAAAATGATCTGAGATTAAAAATTTGTTTTTAACAACAAATCAAGAAGCTAAAAAAGAATTAACCAAAAGGTATGTGTTTAAATGGCTGTAAGCAGTGTAAATAGTTATCAGGGCTCATCTGTACTGATACAGAGTACTACTAACCGTCAGAGAATTGACGAGCAGTCTAGAAACAATAGGGCATATAAGGATGATGCTAATGCCACAAAGGTAGCTTTTGAGCAAAGGTACCCTCAGTCATCTACAGTTAAGTCTTCAGCTAATTCAGAGAACGTATATGCAGAGGCTGAACGCTACATTAATCAAAAAACAGCTAAATCATCATATGTAGCTGCTTATACAGCAGTGTCAGATCAGGAAAAGAAAGAATCTCTTTCCTCAAAACTAGGTATCTCTGTTTATGCATAGCGATACCCAAGCGTATCTATAAAAGATAGCTTGTTTATAATTTTACATTTTACTAAATTTTAAGAATCTCGATAAACACTTACTCCAGTACTCAGGCATTACCTGAGTACTATAGGGGAGTAGTTATTTTATCTTAAGCTTAGCTTCCTAGTAGGCTTAAAGCGATCTGAGGTCTTGAGTTAGCCTGTGTCAGAACAGTTGTTGCTGCCTGCTGTACAATGTTCTGAGCTGATAGGTTTGCAGCTTCCTCAGCGTAATCAGCATCACGAATACGTGATCTTGCATCTGATACGTTCTCAGATACGTTTTCCTGGTTTCGAATTGTAGATTCCATACGGTTCTGTAATGCACCTAACTCAGCACGCTTAGAATCTACCACATTGATCATTTTATCGATAGATTCAATGGTGTGTTGAGCTGCAGATGCTGAGAAAACCGAAAACTCGTACATACCGTTAGCATTCTTATAGACTCCAGTTGAAGTGGTACTCTTATCATTGCCACTGGCAATAGCGCCACCTGCAGCACCTGCACAGATACCTGACATTGTAAAACCATTTGATAGGGAAATGCCTAAGGTATCAAAAGCGTATGCACCAACCTGAAAGGATACTTTTCCTTTGCTGTCTAATACACCGCCTTTATCGGCACCGCCAACACCAGCGATACACTGACGACCTGCGAAAGTAGTTTTACATGCAATACGTGTAATTTCAGCTGACAGCTGAGCTACTTCTTCCTGGATAGCCTGTCTGTCATTGGTGGTATTAGTACCGTTAGCCGCCTGAATTGCCAGAGTACGGATACGCTGTAACATGGAGGTGGTCTCATCTAGAGCTCCTTCCATAGTCTGACATAAAGCAATACCATCGTTAGCATTACGGTTGCCTTGGCCTAAACCGTTAATTTGAGAAGTTAATCTATCAGAGATCTGTAAACCTGCTGCATCATCTTTAGCAGAATTGATGCGAAGACCAGATGACAATCTTTGATAAGTTGTATCTAATGATTTAGTTGCTGTATTTAATCTTCTCTGCGAATTGATGGCAGAGGTATTTGTTTTTACATATAGAGCCATTTTATTTTTCTCCCCAAAAATCCAATTACTTGGTATTTCATCCTTTAGAAAGCTCTAAAGCCTTTTTATATCTCTCCAGAAAAAAGACTTTTTCTAAAGCTGATTTTATATATGAAAAATGCGTGCCAATTTTTAAAATACAAAAAATAATGCCTTGATTATTAAGAATATTTTGATTATTGTTTACTCTATTGTCAAAGGTAAATCTCGTATTAATCTTTGAATGGCAATTTTTTGCCACGTTAATTCAAGCTGTTAAAGTTATGGAGATAAGTTTTATAGAATTCCGTTTTTGCGTGAATTCATACATTTCTTATTTGTTAGTAGAGATATTTGTTAGAAGATTGGAAGAATAATTCTTAAATACTGAATGCAGCTTTAGTGAATTAAATATGAGATAAAAGAAAGTGTACGATTTTATGATCTGGAATAGTTGACTGCGTAGTAAGTGGAAATCGATGTAATTTGAGTGTTGATTGACTTTGCCATAGCCATTTTAATTCTAGTAAATGACAGAGTAATGAGTAACACAAAGACAGCTAAATTATCTGGTTACAGTTTTATTATGAGAATTACATGATTGCCATTAGCAAAGCTCCGATCTTAAAGAAAGATCAGATCACAGAAAAACTATATGCATAAAATTTTTAAGTAAGAGCCAATAGACAAGGAATCTCCAAAAAGGGCCGGGATGCTTTCCCGGCCAATGAGCATATAATGCTCAGGAGAGAAACCTTATTACGGTTCTTGTAAACCTGTTCTACTAACCTCCATTTAAAAGAGACATAGCAATTGATGGACGCTGATTTGCCTGAGTTAAGATTGAGGTTGCAGCCTGTTGCACGATGTTCTGTGCTGACAGATTTGATGCTTCCTCGGCATAATCGGCATCACGAATTCTTGATCTTGCGTCGGATACGTTTTCAGCAACGTTTTCCTGGTTTCTGATGGTAGATTCCATACGGTTCTGAATTGCACCTAACTCAGCTCTCTTTGAATCAACCACGTTAATGATTTCATCGATAGCCTTGATGGTGTATTGAGCGTTACACTGTGTGTAACAGTTGAACTCGTAGGCTCCGTTATTTACGTACAGACCAGCTTTTTGTTCAGCTAACTTAACAGTTGAGGTAATAGCTTGAGTGTGTTTTTCAGCATAGATACCTGATAGGGTAAAGCCATTTGACATACTTACGCCTAAAGTATCAAATGCATAAGCACCGACCTGGAATGTAACTTTTCCCTTACTGTCCAGAACACCGCCATGATCAGAGCCTGCAACACCGGCTAGACATTGACGACCTGCGAAGGTAGTCTTACAAGCAATACGGGTAATTTCAGCTGATAACTGAGAAATTTCCTGCTGAATAGCCTCTCTGTCGACGGTGGTATTGGTACCGTTGGCTGCTTGAATAGCTAAGGTACGGATACGCTGTAACATAGAGGTGGTCTCATCTAGAGCACCTTCCATAGTCTGGCATAATGCAATACCGTCGTTTGCGTTACGGTTACCTTGCTGTAAACCGTTAATCTGGTTGGTAAGTCTGTTAGAAATCTGTAGACCTGCAGCATCATCTTTAGCAGAATTGATGCGTAGACCTGAAGATAATCTCTGGTAAGTTGTATCAAGCGATTTGGTTGCGCTATTTAATCTTCTCTGAGAGTTCAGAGATGATACATTGGTCTGAACATATAAAGACATTTTTTTTCTCTCCTAAAATATGCAGTTTTTTAACTGCTTTTATTTGCTTAAAAAGTTATATGAAAATTACGTGCCAACTTTGAAATGTTATATAAAAGAATTTTGCTAATATTTTGATAAATAAGAGAAATAATTTTAAATTTTGACTTATTATCAAAAGAAGAAGATGGAGATAAAAGATAGTAGTGGCAGTTTTTTGCCACCTAATTTTGGGTATTAAAACCAAAGTTTAAGAAAAATTTTTTGTCAATTCTTGATCTGAAAAAATCTTTCTGTATAATGGCACACATTGGATGCGGGAATAGCTCAGTTGGTAGAGCATAACCTTGCCATGGTTAGGGTCGCGAGTTCGAACCTCGTTTCCCGCTCCAAATCAAGTGTTGTGGGTACACTTTAAACGCCACTTGGAATGCGGGAATAGCTCAGTTGGTAGAGTATAACCTTGCCATGGTTAGGGTCGCGAGTTCGAACCTCGTTTCCCGCTCCAAATGAAGAGAATAATAGCTTGAGGCTGTTCTATTTTCTTTTCGACCCCCTAAGATCTCGTTTTTGTTACCAAGTTTTTCACGTATTGTCTACTAGTTCAGATCTCTAAGTTTCATTTTGTATAATCTCAATTCACAGCTTTGTGCCGTGAGGATTTCTAGCATATTTGATCATGTTAGGAACAGCGATGTTCTCAACATACTTGCTTACAGGCTCTCCAGCATTAAAGATCTTTAGACACTCTCTTTGAGTTTTTGATATTGGATTGATAGTGATGAAACTGTCGGCTAAACCTATTTCAGTGATTCCATCAAGCTCCTTGATTATGGTTTTAACAGAGTGTGCAAATTCCACTTTAACATAAACGCAATTCCAATATAATCGATCAGCTTTCCAATAAAATTCACATTAATTTCTTTAAAACTGACATTGAGCAATAAATCTCATGAATAAACTTGTCCAAATCTTATCTGCTCATGTTTTAATCAGCAGACGCTATATAAGGTCGATATGTGTCACTTATGTAGTATCTGCACCATTCTTCTCCCATAGATAACAGGATTTGCTGCATATCTAAGGGAACTCCTGTTAATCTTACAAACTCTGTACCAGGTGAATATGTCAGACTGATATTAGAGTTTGCAAGGTACTGATAAACTCTCATCAATGATGGTCTTGAAAGCTCGTTCTTATGGTCAGGTGTAGGAACCGTAAGTATTTGCTCTTCCATCTTCTTTCTCATCAGATATTCTGTAGCAGAAAAGATTAAAAGAGCTAAAGTCATTATCCACATCAGAGCATTTATTCTTGATGGGCTTTCAAGGTACAAAGTGTTTACCAGTAATCTTTTATCCTTCACTGTTAATTGAAGCTACAGCATGAACTTTAACAGCAATAGTGACAGGCTTTTCATCTTTCTTAGGTTTGCCTCTACCTTTATGTCCTTTTACCTCTTCATAGGTAATGTCGGATACAGATACAAGTTTAAGCTTTGCTGTAATATCATCGATGCTCTTTTGAGCATCATCCATGCATTTACATGGCTTGGTTTCAAGTTTTGTTAAGGCTTTTTGAACTTCTGTTCTCCTATAGTACATTCTCCACACCACATAGCTTTGACACCATTAGGCTCATTACTGTCTACAGGTACTAGCTTATCTGGCTCTTGAGCTAACAGATTAAAGCACTCGGTTGCCTGTCCGTAAGAGTCTGGTATTCTGGTTACAGTATACAGATGATGTAATGCCAGCTCTTTAGCATTATCACTGGTACATAAAGCACTGTCAGCTACCAGATATCTTAAGTCTTTAAACTGCTCTTTAATTAGGGACCAGTAAGTAATAATGACATCTTTAAAACTTGTCTTATCACTTGTGTGTCCACTAACACATTTTTCAAATAATGGTATATGACTTAACTCATCACATATCATCAGCTCATTTATCTGATTTAATTCAGGATGACTGTCTCCACAGTATCCCTTATCAAGTACAATATCACAGCCATCTTCAACTCTGGTCTGACCTTCATAGTGGAAACTGGTTGAGTCTATATGTACTGAAACAGGATTAAGCTCAAGCTTAGTTGCTACCGCTTGAGAACATCTTAGAAACAATCTTTCAGGTCCAAAGTCTGCTATGGCATCTAATAGTTTTGAAAGAACATCCCTGTTTATGTCTTCTACATTAAGCTCTTCATTACCAGTTAAAGCTCTTACAGGTTTACCACGGTAAAACTCTGAGGTTCCGTACAATGACTGGTATGGTACATTCAATACCTGACAACACAATAGCTTCACTAACTCACTTTGAGTTACCTTTACATGTGAACCTATCTTTCCAATACAGAACTCAATTAATGGTGCTAAACCAAAGTAATCAAATCCTGCCACTGTAATTCCTATGTTTCCAAGCTCTGTTGAAAGTAAATCGCCTGTGTTATCAAACTGTACTGCCATCATCGTGATCCTGTAATATCATCTTTGATGGCTATCTTTTAACCTAAGTTGACTACATTCTCAAGCTTGTAAAACTAAGCGTAATCTTTGTATCATATTGTGATAATGTGAATATTGTAAAGTGATTCAAAAATCACAAATTAACATTATCAGATTGATTTATTTAAAATAATTGTTACATTAAGCATGTTATTTTAAAAAACAATCGAAAATCAAACACTAAAATAAGTCAGAATATATTCCTATTTTTTTTTACTGCCCAATGTCAGTCAGATGAGCAAATTCTTAAGATTAGAAATAATCTGTTAGATGCCTTTGATGCTGAGATGCTAATTCAAGGTACTGATGATAATCAGGACTACCTTGATTTGGTTGACAGCTATGTAGCTGTTTATAAATTCTTAACAGAAAAATTTAACGGTGATTCTGGTATTGAGACTGTAACTCTAAAACAAAGTGAGCCTTCATTTGTTCTAGCTTGTGACAAATATGGCGACTCAACTAGAGCAGATGAGATAGCTGAGCGTAATGATGTTATCAACACTCTCTTTATGCCTGTAGGCGACTTTACCGTATCAAGAAAATAGCTCTTTTCTAATTCTTCACTAAGTTTTTTGAACCTATAATCAAGGAAAGAAAATAAGGTAAGGTTGTTATGAAAAGATATTTGTATTTGTTATTTTTAATTCTAATAATAGGTATCTTTAACATTTCTGGGTGTTCAATATGTGAAGAAGACACTAAGCTAACTGATAGCTTTGAAACAAATAAAATAAACACTTCTCATGAAGTTGATGAATATTTTATGAAAGCTATGGAAGCAGAAAAGAAAAACGACTGGAAACGCATTATTAGATCTAAACCTGAAGTATTTAATATGACTATTGATGGTAAATCAAGAGAGTGCTACTACGAAGGTAAAAACATAATTTGTGAGTAAATATGGAGTAAGGCAAGATTTATATGAAAAGGTTAGTTATATTACTGATTACCATTGTATCCTTAGGTTTATTTAGCTCTTCTGCATGGGCAATTGCAAAAGATGCAGATGAAGGTCCTGATTTCTACGAATATTACAGTACTCACAAAGATCCAGCTCAAATACATACTGAAAACGCATTAAAAGAGAGCGCCAAATCAGATTGGAAACGTATTATTAGATCTCAACCTGAAGTGTTTGATATGACTATTGATGGTAAGACAAGAGAGTGTTACTACGAAGGCAAAAACATAATTTGTGAGTAAATATGGAGTAAGGCAAGATTTATATGAAAAGGTTAGTTATCACTTTATTTTCTGTACCTTTATTTTTGTTTAGTTCGCCTTCTTTTGCTATTTGGGAAGGAGTGAATAAATTACCTTCGTGGGATGATGTTCCTCATGAAGATGTAATGGAAAGAAACACTAGAATTTTAAAAGAAAGTGCTAAATCTGATTGGAAAAGTATTATTAGATCTCAACCTGAAGTGTTTGATATGACCATTGATGGTAAGACAAGAGAATGTTACTACGAAGGTAAAAATATAATTTGTGAGTAGATATGGAGTAAGGCAAGATTTATATGAAAAGGTTGGTTATATTACTGATTACCATTGTATCCTTAGAGTTGTTTAGCTCTTCTGCATGGGCGATTGCTGATGATTACTATAGTTTACCTACATTAGAAGATACTTATAAAAATAGAGATTTGGCAAAAGAACGATTTAATAAAGATATGAATACTTTAAAAGGCTCTGATTGGAAACGCATTATTAGATCTCAGCCTGAAGTTTTTGACATGACTATTGATGGCAAAACTAGAGAATGTTACTACGAAGGTAAAAATATAATCTGTGAGTAGATATGGAGTAAGGCGAGATTTATATGAAAAGGTTAGTTATATTACCGATTACCATTGTATCCTTAGGTTTATTTAGCTCTTCTGCATGGGCGATTGCAAAAGATGCAGATGAAGGTCCTGATTTTTATGATATTTATAAAGATGGAACAAGTACAAAGCAAGATATAGATAAGATGTTAAAAGAAAGCGCCAAATCAGATTGGAAACGTATTATTAGATCTCAACCTGAAGTGTTTGATATGACCATTGATGGTAAAACTAGAGAATGTTACTACGAAGGTAAAAATATAATCTGTGAGTAGATATGGAGTAAGGCGAGATTTATATGAAAAGGTTAGTTATATTACCGATTACCATTGTATCCTTAGGTTTATTTAGCTCTTCTGCATGGGCGATTGCCAAAGAAGCACAAAATGCTCCTGATTTTTATGATATTTATGAAGATGGAACAAGTACAAAGCAAGATATTGATAAAGCATTAAAAGATCTTGCTAAATCTGATTGGAAACGTATCACTAGATCTCAACCTGAAGTATTTGAGATGACTATTGAAGGCAAAACAAGAGAATGCTATTACGAAGGAAAAAACATAATTTGTGAGTGATAAATGAATGACAATGAAGTTTCTTTGAATATTAATGGTGATATTTTTAAATATTGGAAGTCTGTCAGTATTACATCAGAATTAAACACTGTAGCTCCTGCTTTTTCAGTAAATGCCCTTTCAAAGTCTTCTTTGATGATTGATAGGCTAAAATCTGGTCGACCTGTTACAGTAAAAATAGGTGAAGATACTGTTCTTACAGGTTACATTGAACAAACTCCAGTAAGCTATTCAGCAACCTCAGCTAACGTAGGTATTGCCGGACGCAGTAAAACCTGTGATTTAATCGACTGCACTGTAATGGTCGATGATCCTAATGTCTTTTATGAAAAGCCTGATACTTCAAATTCAAACTATGTAAGTTGTCCTCAAAATGCTGCAACTGAATATAAGAACGTTGCTCTTGAAACTATTATCGCTCAGTTAATCATGCCTTATGGTATTAAGCTTGTTAATGAAACAAAGCCTTTAACTAAGAAGCGTAACTTCTCAGCAAAGCATGAAGACACTGTATTAAAAGCTCTACAAAACCTTACATCTACAGAGAATTTGCTTTTTTACGGTAATGAAAAAGGTGATCTTGTAGTTACTGAAAAGGGCAAGCTTACAGCTGATGATGCTTTAGTGCTCGGTCAGAATATTCTTACAGGTGATGCCAGCTTTGATGCAAGCAAGATCTATAAATACTATCGAGCTGTAGGTCAAGATAAAGGTGTAACCGGCAAAACAGGACATGATGCAAGTAGCCATAATTACACAGCTGTAGATGATAATGTATCCAGAACTCGTCTTTTAACAAAGAAAGTTCAAGGTGCAGCAGATACAGCAAAATGCAAAGTTACAGCTGAAGGTGACAGAGATTATTATTTATCTCAGTTTTATAAGATTACATATAAAGTTCAAGGCTGGCGACAGTCTACAGGTAAGCTCTGGAAGATTAACTCTCTTGTAGATATCAAAGATGATTTCTTAGGTATTGATACTCAAAAGTCACAAAAGTTTTTAATTATTCGCGTGGTGTTTAATCTGACTGAAAACGAAGGTATGACTACTACACTTGATGTAATACCTCCTGATGGCTGGAGATTGGAAACTGAGAATGATAAAGAAGATCCTAAAAAGGTCATTATCAAGAAAAGTAGTAACTCTTCAGCTGATTTTTCATGGATTAACAAAAAGCAAAATTTTATGAGTGCATAAATGGCAGCAGATATTGAGCGCGGTACAGTAACCATCTCTAAAAATGACGATGAGTTAAGAGAACTTCAGGTAGAACATCAGAGCGGTGAAGTTCGTCAAGATGTTGAGCACATGGAGCCTTATGGCTTTTCGTCAGAACCTTATACAGATAAGAAAACAGATGCTATTACATTTTACACAGATGAAAGTCACGAGTTAGGCTTTGTTATGTGTGTGGCAGACAGACGTTTTAGAGTTAAGTCATTAAAGACAGGTGAAGTTGTTATCTATGACGACAAAAAGCGTCATATCCATCTTAAGCGTGACTGTATCGATATTGATGGTGTTGATGATCCTATCAATATTCACACCAAAGGCGATATTAACATTACCTCCAGTGCCAATATCAACATTAAAGCTGACAGTGCGGTTAATGTAACGGCTGACACTGTTAATGTTAAAGCATCTACAAGCACAGTAGTTACTTGCCCTCAAAATACTATCAATGGTCCTTTAACTGTCACTCAACTGATTACAGGTCAGGGCGGTATGGTTATTAGTGGTGGCAGTGGAGCTCAAATTACAGGTAATATTCAACAATCACAAGGAAGTTTTTCTTCAACTGGGGATGTTACTGCAGGATCTATTAGTCTTAAATCGCATACTCACACAGGAGATAGCGGTGGCAGTACATCTGCACCAAGGTAAACAAAAATGCAATCGACTCCACCTCGTGAAAGGTTAATTCATATCTTTCGATGTCATAAGTGGCATACATTAAAAGCTCAAATAGAGAATAAAAGCTGTTCCGTAAAATGGAACGGCTTTTTTTATGCCTGTACGGATGTATCTACTCTTGTAGGAGTTCCTGCCCTGATGTTTAAAACAGATGAGCAAATTATAGTTTTTGACTTCTCAGCAAGCCATTTGTGTCCAAGACAATTAGAGAAAATTAAAAATGAAGTTATTCCTTAATGGCAGTTTAGTTCAAGCTGATATGCAAGATTCCTTAACAAGGGCAGTGATTATCTCATTGTTTTCGTGGCGCAGAGCTGATGATAGTGATGATTATGATCATGAGCTTGGTAAACAGGGGTGGTGGGGAGATTCTTTTAATGAAGATGAAATAGGTTCAAAACTATGGCAACTATTAAGAAGCAAGATCACATCTGAAACTCTATTAAGAGCTCAGGAAATGGCAGATGACGCTCTTCAATGGTTGGTTGAAGATGGAATTTGTACAGAGATATCTGTCTCCGTAGGACGTGATAGTAATGATCCTAACCGCATTAACCTATCTGTAATTCTAGAACAAGAACATGGCAAAACTTCATATGAGATTAAGGACGTATTAAATGGCAACGATTAGACCTACTTTACAGGAAATCAAAGACAGAGTTGATAATGAAACAACCTCTAGGCTTGATAATACTCAGCTAAGACGCTCTGACATTGTTGTATTTAAAACAATCATCTCAAGTGTAGCTCACAGTTTGTATTCAGCTATTGAATATGGTCGTAAGCAGTTATTTATTGATAGTTGTGAAATTTCTTATCTAGAAAGAGTTGCATCTATCTGGGGACTATCAAGAAAACAGGCAACCAAAGCTAAAGGATTTGTTAAATTCAGTTATGCTCAAGATGTGTCTGACATTCCTCTGCACACAGTCATTCAGACAGACACAGGTCTACAGTATGAAACAATATCTAGCCCTGATTCGCAAGGTATCGCAATTGTCAGAGCATTAGACTCAGGTCAAAGTTACAACATTGCAGAAAATGTAGAGCTTAGTTTACCTACTCCACTAATTGGTGTAATCAATGCTGTAACTACAAGTAAGATCACTGGAGGTACAGATACAGAATCTGATGATAGTTTAAGAGCACGTGTGCTAGAACATACACAGAATCCACCAAGGCAAGGCACTAAGGATGATTATATTGCTTGGTGCCGTGAGGTTGAGGGGGTAGGACAGGCATGGTGCTATCCTCAAGAACAGGGTAAGGGTACAGTTACCATGCGTATCTTAGACGATAACATGAATTTACCTGACAGCGAGCTTATTAGTAAGGTACAGCAACACTTAGATGTCATGTCAAACATAATGGCTACAGTGTATGTTGTTGCTCCTGTTCCTCAAGCTTTTAATTTTAAACTAAAGATCACACCTAACAATCTCACGATGCGTGAGCTAGCCGAACAGGCAATTAAAGACGTCTTTAAAGATGAATCTGTGCCAGGTGGAAAAATCTATCTATCTCATCTTAACTTAGCTATCTCAAAGCTGATAGATGAAATTGATCATGTAATTGTAGAACCAAAAGTAGATATTCAGGCTAAAGGTAGTCAGTATCTTCCTACAGTAGGAGAAATCACATGGCAAGATGACGATTAGGCTACAGTACAGATGATTATTACAAGGCTATGAAAGCGTTGTTGCCACGAGGTCCTGCGTGGGAACTTGACGATCATACTACCTTAATGTCTATGCTTTATGTAGCAGCGCAAGAGTTCGCACAAATAGATGCTTTAATAAAAAAGCTGATTGATGAGAGTGATCCTCGAGATGCACAAGTAACTTTGTCAGAATGGTTTACTCAATGGGGGATACCTGATAAATGTTTAAAAAGCATAGATAATCCAAGCATTGATTTATACCGCAAAGTCCTTGTTACAAAAATTGCAACTCTTGGTATGAGCTTTGGTGAGTTAGTTGCTCTTATCGCACGCTCACTAGATTATCAAAATGTAAGTATTCAAAACTTCAACACTTTTACAACTCGCTCTAATTGTTCTCAAGCTTTGTATGACGACGAGTGGAAAGCTTACTTTATGACAATTACTGTTGATAAATACAACAAAAAAGAATTTACAACAGCATGGGATGCTTCTCAACCTTTAGCTATTTGGGGCGATCAGCTTTTTGAATGTATGGTGAAGTCATTAGCACCATGCCACGCTAATGTAATCTTTTTGTATGGTAAATCAGAATTATAACGGAGAAATATTATGGATTTTTACATGCAAGCAAATGCTGCAGAGACACCACCTAAGTTATCAACTTTAACTGAAAAAGGTCATTTTACTTCAGGATCTCCGGAGCTGGCAATTCCTGCATCTACTCCAGGTGCTGCTTGGTTTGAAAGTGTAACTGCTGAAATTGTAAATACTATAAAAGAACTAGGAGTTACTCCTGACAAAAATTCTCTCAATCAGCTTGCAACAGCTATCCTAACTCTAAAATTTCCATCAGGAACAGCATTTAAATATTTAAGAGATAAAAACTATTCAAAAAATGACATTGTCTTTACAAACAATCATCTATATCTCTGTATGTCAAATAACGGTCCTGCCACAGCAGTTGTTGCGCCCGAAACTAACGAGTCTGTCTGGCAGAAAATTCCTCTTAAAAATGATGTTTTAGCTTTAGTTCCAGATGCCACAACTAGCGTAAAAGGCATCGTTCAGCTAAGTGACAATATTACAGCAGATGCTTCAAGTATTACCAAGGCGGTAACTCCTCATGCTGTTGCCCAACAAAACTTTATTAAAAGTATTAACGGCACTAAGCCAGATACATCCGGTAATGTATCCATAACGCGTGTAGATTCGGCCGCATCAGCAGATACAGCAAAATCTGCAACTAAGGCAACTAATGCAGACAAGGCTACTCATGCAAGTACAGCTGACAGTGCAACAAATGCCACTCATGCTACAACAGCAGATAATTCAACTAGAGCAAATTCAGCTAGTTATGCAGATAGCGCAGGTACAGCTGGCTATGCCTCTCGTTCAGCTAATAACGGTAGCTTCTTTATCAACGGATACGAGGTAAGCGTTGGCTAATGGCAACAATTAAAATCAATTATGGTGGCACTACCTATTCAATGATTAAAACATCATCAAAAATAACAACTCCCAGCGTTGCTGTTGATGGTGGATGGATTCCATGCTTTAAAGGTGATAGGTTCGCTGAAGTTAAAAGTGGCGACAGAATTTATACATTGTCACCTATTATGGTTAATGGCTATCGTATGGCTTGTGGAAGTAGAATAGCTTTTAATGGTACTGTTTATGTTCATATTCCATATAGACTTACATATATAGGAAGTGCTTCTGGTTCGTCATGGAAATTTGAACTTCTCCCTATAAGAACGGCTTCTACAAATGTAACTGGTTATTCATGTATTCTGAGTAATGTTATTTGGGCAATTCGTCAGATGAACCCAATAGGTTCATTTGGTAGTGGTTATCCTTCTAACGCATCAATATCGCAAAACCTTATAGCAAGTTATACAGTATTTGATTCTAGTCATAATGCTGTTAAAACGGGTGCTATTAATAAACTAATTACTATAGACCCTGCAGGAAAGACAGCAGGTGAATATGAAGATAAAGTTGCAATATAGGTAATTATATATATGGATATTAGTTATAAATCAGTTTCTTATTTTGGACAGAAACAAGAGAATTTACACTTTATTGATTTATCTGTAGATGGCAAGAACTACGGAAACTTAATCATAGCGATTAACACAGAACTAGGCGCAAAACTCAATAACTACTGCTTAGAGAAAGAACAGGCGATTGAGGTTGAAAACACAGGCGAAGATCTAACTTTAATTGCTGTAGGTGGTGATTCTTTACTTTTAAGTATTAAAGATGCTGTATATGTGTACTTTGATACCGTGGCTCAGCAAAAGGGATTTACAGGATACTTAGACTGTTTGGCATCTGCGAACTCAAACGATGAGAACAAAGTCCGTTATTCTCTGATATTTAGCTCATGGATTGATGAGAACTTAGCAATCTTTAATCAGATTTGTGAAGACTACAAAAATGAAAAGATTGACAATCTATCCATTGATTATGTAACAGAAAATTTTACAGATATAAACTGGGATGCCAAAGTAGATAGCAAATTATCTATATTAGAAAATGCTGTGTCTGACTTAGGTGGTGTTATATCTGACATGAATACAGATGACACTACAACCGAAGATGCGATCGCAGAACTAGGATCAATGATTTCAGATATTTATGCTCAATTAGAGGAGTTAAAAAAGAATGGTTAAATTTTATTTAATGCGTATCAATCGTGGAATTATGACTATTGACGAAGTACCAGCTTTATGGCGTGAAAAGGTAAAAACACTTTTAAAGGAGGCTGAGAAGAAAAAATAATGTACACAAGACTTTGATCTAATTCTGACTTGATTTTGGAGTTATTATTACCTATAATTTACCTAAAAGGTAATTTTTTTTGTGTTAATCGATGAAAATCTCTTATAAGAATAACAAAATAAAAAGAATGTGCGAAGACGCTAAACAAGCAGAAAAAAGGCTGGGTGCGGATGGCGCATACAAGCTTAAAACTAGAATTGTAGAGCTTCAGGCATTTTCACTGGAAATCTTACTCAGAGACGGAGTTGGCGGCTGTCATAAATTGACAGGAAATCGCAAAGATCAATACGCAATGCATTTGAACGAACCTTTTAGGCTGATTTTTACTGTTAGAGTTGTTAATAATGCAACGATTATAGAAGTAGTCGATTACCACAAAAAATAGGGAGGAAGTTTATGATCAGAAGTTCTCACACAATTGCGGTGCCTCCTGCTGAAGTGATAGGTGAGTATCTCGTCGCACGTGGCATGACTCAAAAAGAACTAGCCATCAGAATGGGAACGAGTGAAAAAAATATCTGCATGCTTATGCAGGGAAAGGCGCCACTCACCCCAGAGACTGCTGAAAACCTTGAAATGGTTTTTGATGTACCGGCAGAAAGCTGGTTGACCTTAGAAAGTCTGTACCGGGCTGACCTACAAAAAATAAAATCGGAAAAACAAAATGAGGCGGATGCCGACTTCGTATCAAAAATAGATTACCCCACCTTAGCATCTTGTGGTTGGGTCAAAAAGACAAAAGTCTTAGAAGAGCGCATACTTAATCTTCGTAAATTTTTCGAGGTTGCACATCTCTCTACACTTACAAACTCTAAATTTACTGATAGCGTAGCCTTTAGAAAATTAAGAAATACCGATAAATCAGAGCTCCTGGCCTTTGCCTGGTGTCAACGCGCAAGGGTTGAAGCAAGAAATCAGAAACTTGGCAAACTGGATATTAAAAGGATTAAATCAAAACTAGATCTGCTGAAACAGGCTGTGGCTGTAACTACACCTAACATTAAAGTGGCGCAGGGGATTTTAAACGACTGTGGCGTAGCAGTAGTGATCCTGCCTCAATTAAAAGGCTCCGGTCTGCACGGCGCATCATTTTCAATCGGAAAGAATGTAGTACTTGGGATGACAGACAGACGCAAGACAGCTGATATTTTTAGCTTCAGCTTCTTTCATGAGTTGGCACACGTAATACACGGTGATTTTCGTCGATGCGAGTTAACCGACGAAGACGAAAACAAAGCCGATCGTTTTGCTGCTGAACTTTTAATCTCTCCTGAAGCTTATGCAGTATTTGTTAAAAATGCGGATTACTCAAAAGCTGCGATTATGGAATTTGCTAAACAGGAATCTGTAGATACAGGTATTGTTGTAGGAAGGCTCCAAAAGGATGGTTTAATTAACTACAACACTCATAACGATCTAAAGCATCAGTTTCAGCTTTTCATGGAAGACAAGTAATGTACACAAGATATCATGCAGTCGAAAACGACATTGTAGGCAATGGTGTCAAGTTCGAGCACATCAGACGTGTCTCTGGTTATCTTGTTGGCACCCTGGACAGGTTCAATGATGCCAAAAAGGCCGAGGTGCATGACAGAGTAAAGCATATGCATGCGTAAAAAATAGCCCTCAAGATGGGGGGGGCTATTTGTTGTCGTACCAACCTTACAAAAATCATAACAGCAAATCTGCGCCACCTTTTAAGCACAACTCTACATAATCACACCAACGCTGCATAGCATCCCTTCGTAACTCCAAAAAGTCCGTTCTGTTATATGCAAGCTCAACACTAGTACCAACACGATGAGCAAGACACATCTCTGCTATATCATGGTCAATTCTCTCTTCAGCCATCCATGTACGTCCGATACTTCGTATACCGTGTGGCACCAGCACACCCTTCATACCGTGACGGCGAAAGAAATTTTCTTGTGTTGCTGTACCTATATGGGAACTCGGCCTGTCTGGAGAAGTTAAAACGTACTTGCCAAAGCGTGGACGGTTCTCAAGTATCTTCTGCAGTTGTGTACTGATTGGTACAACGTGCATACGCTTCATCTTCATAACGTCAGCCGGTATGGATATACACTGATTTTTCATATCAATCCACTGCCATTCTAGGGCACAGTATTCACCTGGACGTAATAGGGTATAAAAGCCTATCATAATTGCATCCCAAGTAGTTGGTGCCTTGACTGCTTCAAGCCTCAGCTTAGGCAGTATCTCAGACAAATGCGATGGGTGTACGCTTGGTCTGTTATTAAGCTTAGTGGAAGGTCGGGCAAATACTTTATGTATACCCTGAAAGCGCATCGCATCGATACGTCCAGAGTTAATGGCAAACATCTCAACTTCTTTGATATAGCCACAGATGCGCTTAATTGTTTCGAGCTTGCCACGGCTCTCAAGCTCCTCTTTGAGTATCTTAATTATCTGAGGAGGAGTAATCACGCTGAAGGGTAACTTGCCGACTTTAGGCAGTATATACTTCTGCATACGCTCATCTATGTCCTGCCAGTTCTTTATGCTCTGTCTTTTCAGATCAAGCCAATCAGCATAAATTCCCTCGAATGTATCATCAACAGTGGTTTTTGATATATTAGTAAGCTGAGCAAGTGCATCTCGTGCATCAGCTAAGCTCATAGCCGGATAATCGCCAAGCTGGCGTGTGATACGTTTACCGTTGACAGACTTGTTTATTCTCCACGTCATGCGCCCATTAGGCGATATACGTATAACCAGGCCATTCTTATCAGTGACCTCGTAGCGCTTGTCTTTTGGCTTTAAAGCGCGCAAAGCTAGTGGTGACAGCATGGGTGTAAGGTTCTCCATGTGGGTGTGTAATTCTCTACACCCATCATACACCCTTGAGGTTTATTAGTTAATATATCACTCATATATCACTGATATATCAATTCAATAACTAGCGATTTTTAAAGAAAATTTTTATTGAAAAAAGAGGATATTTATAAGAGGTTAGAATGGTCATGGCGGTGAGAACGGGATTCGAACCCGTGATACGCGTTAACGTATACACGCTTTCCAGGCGTGCTCCTTCAGCCACTCGGACATCTCACCAAAATTGACCGTATAATTTTACAGTATTATTAAGATATTGCAACTTTATATTGAATAAAAATGGAATCTATATCTTAAAAGTACAACACCGGCTCTTACAACATCGCAGGATAGTAATTCTAGAGATTGACCATCGCAAGGTTTTTCACCTTCTTTACCTTCATACTCAAAGATTGATTTAACGCCACTCAATCCATCTATGCCAGGATAGAGCACAAGATAAAGTTCATCGATAAGACCTAGCTTTAAGAAAGATCCGTTTAAGATACCGCCTCCACATAGGAGAACATTCTTTATACCAAAATCAGAGTATAAACTTTTAAGCGCTTTTTTGATGTCATGACCATCTTTTCCTGCAAAGGTAAAAGAGATCTCCTTTTTTCTTAAAAACTCAAGATACTCTTCACTTGCTGTGTCTTCTCCTAAGACAACAAGCAGGGTACTACCCCAGATTTCGTTGTTCTCATAGGCTATAGATCCTTTTGAGTCAAACACTGCTGTCATTTCTGCGTTTTCTCTAATACCTAAAAATGGTTTAGGATCTTTAATCTTAGTGTGAGTGTCTGATTTAAAAGGAATACTGCAATGGTGATGTAAAATTGTTTCTTTTCCTAGAATTGATAATTCAGGATTTAATTTAGCTTTAGTCTCATAATATACATCAGGTTCACCTTCGCCATTGCTGTCATATAAAACAGACCATCTAGATTCGTCTAAGCGACCGTCGATAGAACTTTCCATGAGGCAAGTTACTTTTTGCTGTGTCATGTCCATAATAAATCCTCAATTCGTATTTATTACATTATAAATCACCTAAGTACTAGATAAAGAATGCCTTAACGTATAATCAAAATTTCTTTCTAATTCAGTCAGTAGACTACAAATTTGACAAATTATTTGTTGACAATATTACATCTCCTTAATATAATGCACTCCGTTCGGTGATTAGCGCAGCCCGGTAGCGCATCTGGTTTGGGACCAGAGGGTCGTAGGTTCGAACCCTACATCACCGACCATCTTAATTTCCTTCCTTATTTTTTTAAATTGATACTTGGAATTTTCAGAGAGATACGACTGTTCGATCTTTTAGCATTTCTTCCATTGGTCATGGTCACAAGATTTGACACAGCCTCAGGTAAGTATTTTGAAAGAATGTAGATAAAAAGTGCTGTAAAAATAATTACGGAGCATTCGCTAGAGCCAACAGATGATCCTGACTCTACAATTTCTTGAGATTTGTTTTTTAAATTTTTTAAAATCAGGCATCCTGAGTTTATAACCAGCAATGTAGTCATCAATTCAAGAGACATTGAGAGAATTGATTTAAAAAAGTTTATGGCAATGTATCTTGTGTAAGAAATAGCACCTAATCCTAAAACAAAAACACCGCAGATACACAGAATATGCGCACAGATAAACAGGGTAGTAAATTTGATTACTACCAAAAACATAATGAACATAAACACAAGTACCATGCATCGCAAGATGAAACCTGTTACTGCATTAAATAAACCTGCACTAATGTTCTGATTTAGATTAGATGCAATATTAAAAGTAAGATCTATAAGCTCCGAAGGTCCTGTATTAGAATTGGTGGTAACAGAGGTCAGTGAGTCAATTACAGAGTGACCTATGGCAGTGCCATTATCAAGTAAAAAGTAATAGAAGCCAGTTACTAACAAAAGTTTTACAAGATCACCCATAAAACTCTGCATATTACCATCTTTAAAGATACTCTTGATACCTAACATTACAATCGAGATTGGTACTAAGATCCAAAACAATCTGTTAGCAGCTTCCTTAATTGGAGTTGCAGCCTCTGAGATATTGTCAATAAACAAGAGAGTAAGACTATTTAGAACACCGTCAGGTGAGAGGGTAAGATCTTTAATTTCTTGAGCTGGTGCACTTTTACATGTTAAAAGAAGCACTAAAAAAAGTAGGACATGTTTCATATAGTTACTCATAGTTCTTTAAGCTTGTATCAAGATGCGGAGACTCAACAGTTCCCGTGTCAGCGTAGTAAAGTTCGTCAGCTTTCTGCTTTAACTCTTCGTTTTGTTTTTGCATCTGATAGTTATGAGCTGTAATTCTAGCTAGATTTGAGACCTGTCCTGATAACGAACTTAAAGCTGTAACCTGAGTAGAATTAACCTTACTTAAAGTATCAATAGAGCTGTTAAGTCCTTTAGCATCTTGAGATTCACCACACATTTCATTTAATTTATCAATGCTTTCAATTAGAGCTTTTTGCGTATCTGAAGCACTCTTTTTAGTAAAGTCTGAGATTTCAAGGGATTCTTCATCCATCATTTCGTTTAACTTTTTAAAAGTGCAACTTTTAGAACGTATACACTTTTCCCAAGCATCAGTTCTGATACTGTTTTTAGAGAATTCAGCAGCTGACTCAGTCTTTTTTGCAAAAGCATAACTTGCTTCTAATAGCATCAATGAGTTTTGATTAAGATCCTTTACTTTTGCCCAGGTCTCTTTATGTTGATATTCGTAGTTATCCTGCTCTCTTACATTGTCATGCTTGATATAGTTTTCAAGCTTGTCCGATTTTGTTTTGTTCTCATTAGACCAAGAACGTAATACAGCGAGGGTACTGTTCATTTGCTGAATTAGCTCTTGACCTTGACTGTAGGTCATGGCTTTTTCCTCAGCGTTTACGGTTAAACTTGTGAATATCAGCATGCTAGTTAATAAGAGTCTTAATATCATGAAAAGTCTATCTTTTAAAATGAACATTAGCTTTTGCTCCATAAGGTGATTTAAAGAAAATGTCTTGAGTAATGGCAACAGTAAAGGCGTAACCAGGTTCTACAGATAAGGTAGGAGAAAGGTTGATGTTTCTTTCAATGATCTTAGCTAGAGCTTGAGAAACATTTGAACTCCCTTGAGCTTTAAATCCAGCGATAGTACGCTGATGACCTCCAGCTAAATTGTAGGTATCCTCATAATGATCTGCTGTGGTACTTATACTAGACAGTAGTAACGAGTTAGCAATGATCTTAAAGTAGTGGTTGTCTACTTGAGAATCAAAGCCAGCATAACCGTTAGTTGATTGACCAGGCATAGAGCCTAAGTTTATTGACTGACCATTAGGAAAAATTATTCTGTTAAATCCAATAAAGAGCCTTTCTGTACCGAAGGCGGCACCTGATGCGTATTGACCTACAAGTTTTGAACCTCGAGGTACAAGAAGATATTTAGCTCTAATTGAGTCATGCACATCTCGAGAGATCTGTGCTGTAATTTGTCCTGGCAACTCTGAGTTAATACCATTGAGTAATGTAGCGTGAATAACACTGCCTTGCATCAGCGCAAAAGGAGTCTTAGGATTTTTAACTTCACTTTTTAAAACATAGTTGTTTCTTTTTAACTTATCATAGCTCTCAAGTGTGTTTTCATTGGGCTTATCTTGAGAATTAGAGGCACTAGGACCATCTAAAGAGTTCAATTTTGGTTGTGTAAAAGATGGTGTAGCATTATTACCGTTTTGGTTGTCAATTTTGTCTAATAAAGAGTTGCCTAAACCATGATGTTTTAACTCAAAATTTACTTTGCTAGAGGCCTTTAAAGCCTGTTCGTAGTATTCCGAATTAGTTTTGCTCTTTTTATTTTGCGTAATTTCATCTTCTTTTGGGGCTCCATCGAAATCTTCAAAAGAAACTGTTCTTGTCACAAATTTGTCTTTATCAGGACTGTTATCATCCTCTTTATAAGAACGGTCTGTAAGAGCATGTCTTTCCTGGTATTTTACATAGTCTTTAGCAAAATCTTCATCATCTAAAGTTTTAGCTGATACATCATTTAAAATTTGTTTACGGTTTTTGAAAGCATTGCTGACCATGTCTTTGTGTAAGTTTTTATCTTTAGCTTCAAAAACGCCAAGCTTGTCAGCCTTTGAGATATTAGCCTGTAGTGACTGGACTGACGCACCATTTTGCTTTTCTTTTATTTCGTTTAATTTATCCTGCTCTTTTAAACTAAAAAGTACAGTAAAAAAGATAGTCACAGCGATAAAACCACCTATTAAAAAGAAGATAGGCTTTTTTGTTAAAGGACCTTGTTTTAAGATAGTGTAAGACATCTTTTCACCTATGATTCTAGTCTTACCACATCAGCACTTTGTTTTTCTTCACCATTCTTTGAGATAAGTCTCAGATGGGAGTAGATCCCGTCTACAACAAAAGTATTGTCAAAGTAAGTAAAGTTAATGGTGTTAGTTTTATCCTCTCCGAAGAATAAAAAACTCTCTGAGCTGATTTCTTGTAGCACCGGTAAATAGCTTGAATTTATGAGATTGTTCATAACTATAAAGGTTCTTTTTCCATCGTCGTAGACATTTTGCGGAATGATCTTTGAGTCACCATCAACAGAGTAGTTGTAGTTTCGCCTTTGGGTACTGTCATTGTAGGTTGCAGCAACATTAAGCGCTGGTCGTGAGTTTCCTTCATATGAAACATTTTGCACAGAAGAATAGTTCTTAAGACTTGAATTAGTCTCTGAGTAATCATTATGATCCTCATTTGAGTCATAGTTACTTGTGTACTGTAAATATGAATCGTCCCCATAATGCTTTTTTGATGGTAACTTTAAGCTATTAGGGTATGAAAATACTACAGCGGGCATAAAATCAGCTTCAGTTGATTTTAGACGAATGTGATAGGTCCTTCTGTCTGTGGTTATGAGCATTGAGGTTTTAAGACCAGCTTCTAAAGGCTTTACAATTAGGTGTTCTACACTGTCATTTGCTGATCCTGAAATGGCACTTTCAATATTCCATCGAACAGAATCTCCTAATTGAACAGATAAAATGCTCTCTCCTTTTTCAAAGGTAAGATCAGTTAATTCTAATAAAGCGCAGACGACAGTAGGTATTCCTGAGCCGTAAGCAAAGGTAACCAATCCAGCTTTATAGGCAGTACCAGCCACCTGTTTTGCATCTAATAAGTCAAGTTTTGAAAGAGTTTTTAAATCTCTGTCATCTAAGTCAACATTGTCAGCAAAGGCACTGTAACTTGAGAAGAAAAGGCTTGACAAAATAACAGACAATAGAGATAACCTTTCTAATTTAATAAGGACACTCATTTTCATGATGCTACCTCAATGATTTTGTTGACATTAAACTCGTTTACAAACAGACCTAGAGGATTGAGTCTTACCTCCTCAAGATTGTCATAAGCAACATTCAGTCTTTTGTAACTTACAAAAGCTTTGTATCTTTCTGTTAAGGTTTGCTCTTTTTGTTTGGTCATAAGTTTGAAAGTGACCTCAAAAGTGTTGTCTGACAGTGACACTACAGATTCGATTGCGGTGTTTCGTAATGCTGTTGTATAAGACATAACATTTGCTTTGGTGTAAAAGTTATCTATAAATACAGATGCTACGCTGCCTAATGAAGTTTTTGCATAGATCTCATTGATAAATCGCCTTTGCAAAGCTTTATCCTCACTTACAGCGTACAATCTATCAACGTACTCACAGACGAAAGATGCCTTTACTTTTGGATTTAAACTGTCTTGATTAGGATTTTCTAAAAAAAGCACTGAGCCTTGCTTATCTACAGTCACTACATAAGGTCGAAACTGAGTTTTACCACTTAAATCAATGCAGTAGGCAAGTGAGATAAAGCCTAAAGCCATTCCTAATAGCCCCATAAAGGCAGGTACTAGTTCTGTACGCAGTGCTTTTATTGCAAGATCTGTAAATTTCATGCCGGAGGCAATTTTTGCCTGCTTCTTATTTTTCTTTTCCTTATAAATGGTAGGCAAATTCTTCTTGATATCGTTCATACATTTCATCCACGTAAGCTTTGTCGTTTTCTGAGAGTGCTAAAAGTTTCAGTTCAGTATCAGAGAGTGCTAAAGAAAAAGGCATAAAGTTAATGTCTTTATGTAAAAACAAAGTATGCTTTGGTTTTGCCTTACAGATAGCATCAATTTGACTGTCGCAAAGCGAGAGTTTTTTATAGAATCCTTTTAAAGTTTCAGTGTTGGCATCTTTATTAGGTAGAAAAATTCTGGTTTTAATGCAGTCTAAAAAATCACCAATGTTAGAAGCCTTAGACAGATCGTTAATTGATTGTGTGGCTAATACAATTGCGACATTGTGTTTTCTAAAGGTTTTAATCCAGGTGATAAGTTGCTTTGAGAACTCTTCATTAGCAAGCATCATCCAGGCCTCATCAATGATAATGGCGCCACACGTACCATTCATAACGCTCTGATTGATGAGTTTAAAAATGCACTGCAACGTTGGGTATAAAAAGTCATCACCCTTTTCAAAAAACTGTCCGCATTCGAAAACAGTAAGATCAGATTCAAAAGAAGGATCAGAGTCTCCATCTAAAATTGAGTTTTCAATGACACTGTTAGTAAAAGCAGATAAGGCTGTTTTGAGCTCTTTTCTAGGAAGCAGTGTGCACATCGTACTTAAAGTACGTTCGTGTTTATCAAAGTCTGCTAAAAGATTAAGTGCATCACGAAGATCCTCCTTTAATTTAAGATCGGTCTCATAGCCCTGCGAGATAAAAAGTTTTTCTAAAAAATCTAAGGCACTAGCCTTATCATTAGGCGTATCAATTTTAGCTAAAGGACAAAAGCGGATGCCTTTACCATTTTCTAATTTTATATGGTTACCTTTTAAAGCTTTTGTCAGTCCGTAAAAAGAGTTGCCTTTGTCAAAGACAAAGATCTTCATCTGGTCATATTTTAAAAATGAAGGAATAAGACTTCCTAAGAACACAGATTTACCGCTACCTGGAGGACCTACTACCAGAGCATTGGCAAGATCAGTGTCATGCAGGTTTAAGTGAGCATATAAACCTTCTAAAGTTCTTACAATCATTAAAGAAGGTTTATTCTTACCATATCTGAAATTAGGAGACACACTCTGTCCTGTATAGACCTGATTTAAGGGTAAGAGATCGGTGAGCACTGTATTAGGCAGCAGGGCGCGCCTAACATTTTCAAGACTATGTCCAGGTAATGAGCCTAAGTAAGCTTCAGTTGCGTTTACAGTTTCAATTCTTGCGCCAAAGCCAGATGCTTCAATACTTTGCACACACTTTAAGGCCTGCTTTTCTAAAATCTTAGGATCGGTGCCTGAAAAGATGATATTGGCACAGTATGAGCCAAAGCTTAAAGAATTTTGGACCAGGTTCTTTTTAGCATCACTAATATCATTTAACTGTTCTACAGCGTCCTGATTTTCGTTGTCTGATTTAGAGTTTAAAAACTGCTCAATAAAGCCGTGTTTTTTCTGCGCCCATAAACGACGGTTCTTTTCTAAAAGTACCTGCGAGGTAAAACTGTCATAGCTTATAAAACGTGTCGAAAATCGATAATCAAAGTCTAGAGCACAGAGTCTGTAAAGAATATTAAAATCAGATTCTATAGGCAGTCCTTCAATTGCAACTACGACAATATATCTGTCTGATAACTTTGGAGATGAGCCTGAGGTAAAGTCATCTGATGACAATAAAGAGTCAAGATAGTAATCAGATTTTGGAATGTGTAAAGATAGCTTTTTACCGCTAATACAATACTTTAAAAAGTTAACTGTTTCATGAGATCTGAGCTTTGAGTAATTGCTATTATCAAGAGCACTTTCTTTTGCAGCTAACTTTTTATTATCTAAAAAAGTGCATTCTTCAAGCTTTAATGTGTTCTCAAGAGAGTTTTTAATCGCCTCAACGCTTTTTGAAAAATCTATAATGACACTGTTAATCTTGTCATCAGCAATAGTTACACTGTCTTTAGATAAATCATCTTCATCAAAGATGCTGGCGATATTACGCAGACTACCTAAAGAGTGAGATAAAGATGTTATGGTAAGGTAACAGTCTTGCGTGTAGGTATCATGGATCTTAAAAAACTCTTTTCTTTTTAAATAGAGTTTTTTAGCCTTATCGTTGCCTTTATATTCACAATCTTCAATATCATTTACTTTCTGTCTTATAAAGTCGACATTTAAGATGAAATTACCACCTAACTTTCTGATGGCATTGGCAGTTAATTCCTGAGTGCGACAAATAAGTGCACTGTCAGCATAACTTAAATCATTAGCTTTTACTCTAAAGGTCTTAAGAAGCCCTCCATTCTTTAAAATGATGGTGTTCTGAGGACCTAAAAGAGCGTAATCTAAAAGATCTGTAAAACCAGGATGGTTTGAGGCGCACTTGTACTGCTTCCACAGCCTTTTAGCTAGCATAATTAAAATGAGTATGCTCAAAAGCGCAAGTGACAGTGATAAAGATGAAAAAAGAGCTTTTATCATAATAAGTTAGATAGTTTTCTAATTTTGCTGTAGTAATTATTTAGAATGTTCTTAAAAGGCTGATTGAGTAGCCATTTTTACTGTTATTTATTTTTTCTTACACTCTGTCTTGAGTAATAAGTTTTTTGTGCCAAATAATAAGGCTTATAACGAATGTTCTTTAAGTAAACTTTTCTTAAATACAAGTCGTCTTTTGCCATTTTTAAGAGGCACAAATACAGCACTATAAAAACAAGTAAAAGCACCACGGTTGCAACTAAGGAAAAACTAAAAATGCTGCCTACAATGGTTATAAATACAAGCAGCATACACAGTTCTCTGTCACAGCCTAAAAAACTCTGTTTACGCAATACAGATTGATAAATAGGATGTTTTACTCCAGACACGCTTTCTCCTTTAATCTTTGACTATGCATACCTGTAAGCAATTTACCTGCAACCTATTTAGCAAGCTTCTATAAGTGCTTCGTTTTTATGAAAAGAAAAACTAAAATTACTTTCAAGCGTGTTGATGTTTACATCGTTAAAGGTGTCCATGATATGTGAGGTTCTATTGACTTTAGGACTGTCAATTAAAGTTGGTGAAGGAGACGAGGTGTCATGAACAAAAGCTTGAAGCTTTGAACTTGGATTTTGCTCATTAAAATGAGTTATTCTGTCTGACAGAGGTTTTTCTTGAGATTTACTTTCTTTATCATTTAAAGCTATTTCATTAGAGACTGTAGCTATCTCTACAGTGGCACCGTTAAATAAAGATGACATTAAGGTGTTTGCTCCTACAAGCAGTGTCATTACCATCACAAGATAAACAATACTGCGCATAAAACGACCCATTTCACCACCTGTAAAAATCAAGGTGGCGCCACAGGACACAATACCAATTAAGGATACAGAAAATGCCACGGGACCAGTTAAAGACTTCTGTATGGTCTTAAGCCAGGTCTCATAAGGTAATACGCTGCTGCCAGATGCTGTATCTGCTGCAAGAGCATCTTTAAAGACTGAAGTTAAGACAATCAAAGCTGCAAGTTTTAATAAAGTTTTTTTCATTTATTTTCTCCTAGGAATTTATAAGTGAATTTGCCTTGTTCTAAACCAGTGACAAGGGCGATACTGGATACGTGTCTTAAAGGTTCTCTTTTTAAAATAATGATGGCATTGATAGCTAGAGCTATCATGCTGTCAATATTGTCAGGAGCGGACGGGTTACGGCTTATAAGCAGTTTTAATCTTTCAAGACACTGCAAAACAGAACCAGCATGAATTGAGGCAAGACCTCCTGAATGACCGGTAGATAGTGCATCTATAAGATCAAGGGCTTCTTCAGCTCTTACCTCACCTACTACAATTCTGTCTGGACTTAGCCTTAAGGTTGCTTTAACTAAGGTACTAATAGAAGTATTAGGTCCTGATACTAAATTTACCGCATTGTCATTTTCGATTTTAAGTTCAGGAGTGTCTTCAATGCAGACTATTCTTGAGAAAGGTTCAAATAAAGCAATCCTCTTTAACATCGAATTGATAAAACTGGTTTTGCCACATCCTGTCTGACCACAAACTAAGATGTTTTTTCTCTCTTTTATCAGAGAATCTAATATGGTTAACTGTTCTTTGGAGATAAAGTTTTGTGATACTAAATGCTCAAAGTTCAAAGAGAGCGCGTGTAATGATCTTAGGCAAAAGCATGGATACTTACACAATGGTGGTAGCAAAGCTGAGAATCTAGCATTGATGCAAGAAATTTCAGTTTCGACGATAGGGCAGTTAACGTTAATATCAATTTTGCTCATAGAGGCAACTGTTCTGATTAGGATCTGTGCCTTTGAAGGAGATATGTCACAATATTTGATATTCTCCCCATCTGAATAGCGCACATAGAGCGCGCTGTCTGGATTAAGCATGATTTCGTCGACAGCACCTTCAATTAATGAGCCTACTAATTCATCAGATAACAGTTCTGACAAAGTCATCACGGTTCTGTCAAAATCTAAAAGCTCGTTTTTATATGTACTGCTCATATGAAAAGTCTTTTCCTAAGTAAAATACTCTGCTTTCATGAATTAAAAATTCAACTACTTACCATGGCGCAAGATTATCCATGAAGATTTTTTTAGACGACTTTTTTACTGATACAAACTGTAAGTAAAATTGTCTATTTATTTGAAATTAAATAAAAATAATAATTTAAAAAAGATTTGAAAAAGACTTGAATATTTATAGATACTAAATTTTTCTTGGTGATTTTTAGTGTGATGTAACGAGGAAAAAATGTAGAGCCTAAAGTGAATGGACACAAAGAGACCAATCTTTTTGAATAAATTAAAGCTAGTAGAGCTTCTTTTTTTTAATTAGGTTGAGAGAAGAAAGCCCTGTAATCAAAGTTTCCTTGTGTAATCTTAGATTAAGTCAAAGTTGTCACGAGCAAAGACTGGTATATATTCAAGAGGAGCATCAGCTGTGATAGTTATACCTCCTTCATAGACAGCACCTGTATTGGTATCTCTCTATGTAGCTCCTTTTGGAAAATAAACTTAAAGAGATGATTTGCCTTTTTCATATTCCATATCTTAAAGTTCATCAATCATTGCTTTTGAATTTGGGAAGTAGTCGTTATCAAAAGACCAATCTCCTTGCTTTTTACAATAGAAAAAGTCGATGACAATGACATCTAATGGAAGTTTTTTGTACTCACGAGCAACCTCAAGCACTTGATCTTGAGTAACATAGCGTAATTTACTTTGCCAAAAGCCCATTGCATACTCAGACATCATCGGTTCTCTGCCTGTAACCTCGGTATATCTTTTTTGTTGTTTACATACTAAAAATGTCGTCACAATTCATGTTTAGAGTATAGCTTTTTCATTAGAAAAAATTATCTGGATTACTTCAAGAAAAGGTGTATCGACGATTTTGCAATGTCTGTAAATATTAGACCAATTCACAAAGAGAAAAGGTCCCATTATGAATTTGACTGTTTAAAATATGGTAAAATCATGCCTTGGGTTATGAGTCTTGATATTTAAAATGTTATTTAATACACCTGAATATTTTCTACTATTCCTACCTGTAAGTATTATTGTTTATTTCTTTTTCAGTAAAAGGCGCTATTTTGTTGCCTCAAAGCTGTGGTTGCTTTTATGTTCACTTTTCTTTTACTGCTACTGGAAGTTTGATTACATTTGGATTTTATTAGGTTCAATTGTTTTCAATTTTGTAGTTGGATCTATACTTTCAAAAGAAGCTAATGGTAGGCAAAATGCTCTAGAGAATAGTCAAAACACTCAATTAAATGTGACTAAAAGAAAGGTTGTCTTAGTCTTTGGAGTGCTTGCAAATGTTGTAATGCTTGGCTATTACAAATATACAGATTTTATAATCTCAGATTTGAATCTGCTTTTAGGTACATCTTATGAATTAGTACACATCGTGCTACCACTTGCCATAAGTTTCTTTACCTTCCAGCAGATAGCTTATCTTGTGGATTCATACAAAGGTCTTACAAAAGAATACGATTTTGTGTCCTATGCTGTTTTTGTATCCTTCTTTCCTCAGTTAATAGCAGGACCTATTGTTCATCATAAAGATCTAATTCCTCAATTCTTCAAGGCAAGAAAACTTGTTTTAAACTATAAAAATCTGTGCCTAGGTCTGTTTATTTTTACTATTGGTCTTGTAAAGAAAGCAATCATTGCTGATAAGTTTGCAATTTGGGTAGGCGACGGTTTTGACAGTGCTAACAACCTTACACTGCTTACCTCTTGGCTAGTGTCTTTTTGCTACACCTTTCAGCTGTACTTTGATTTTAGCGGTTACTGTGACATGGCTGTAGGTTCAGCTCTCTTCTTTAACATTAAGTTACCAATTAACTTTAACAGCCCTTATAAAGCTCTTTCTATTAAAGATTTCTGGCGTCGCTGGCATATAACTTTATCTTCCTTCTTAAGAGATTACTTATATTTCCCATTAGGCGGTAGCAGAAAGGGTAGCTTTAGAACTTATCTAAACCTCTTTATTGTTTTCTTTATAACCGGTATCTGGCATGGAGCTGGCAACACCTTTGTCTTATGGGGCCTTCTGCATGGTGTCGGCATCATTGCTCATAGAGTATTTCATAATCTAGGTTTTGCTTTACCTAAAATTCCTGCATGGATTTTAACCTTTATCTTTGTTGATATAGCCTGGGTTCTATTTAGAGCTCCTGATCTTAATGTGGCTTGTACAATTTACATCCACATGTTTGATATTAGCTCACTCTCACTAGAGCAGTTATCTAACTTTAAGACAGCCTTAAAGGGCATCGGTTTGAATTATCAGACAGTAACTTATGTGGTCTTAGCTTTAATTGTGGTTTTAAGCTTCAAAAACTCTAATGAGCTCTTAGCTAAAGTATCAACTAAAAACTCAGTAAAGTTACCTTCGTTTAAACAAATTCACAATCATAATTTACAAAAACTGCTTGTAAAAACTACTGGTTATTTTGCTTGCGTGTTAGTAGCACTAATTTTGTTCTATGTGACATTGGCAGTAATTGGTTCTACCTATACAGAGTTTATTTACTTTAATTTCTAAGATTAAGCATTTTTTAATTCAAGGTATTACCCAGTTATAAAGGTAATAAAAGGATTTAGATAATCATGGCAAGTAAAAAGATCTTTGCTCTTATCATGTCTTTATTTATAGGCATATTTGCTTTGTATACAGTTGCCATGTATTTATATGATCCTATGCATATTATTTCAAACAAAGAGCAGTTATTTAATGGCAGCATGCGCTATCAGGCTCGAGGTTATCTTGAGAATAAGAATGTCAAAGGGCTTATTATTGGAACTAGTATGCTTGAAAATACCAGTTCAGATGAGGCAACTGCAAAATTATTTAAACACGGTAGTGCTGATAGATTTATAAACATTTCGTTAGCAGGTTCAACTTTGGCTGACAGAAAGGTAGTCCTTGACTATGCTTTTAAACACAATGAGATAAAAAAGGTTATTTATTCTTTAGAAATGTCTCCTCTTTTCTATCAGGACTTAGCGCCGATGAACTGGCATAAGATCTATGATGACAATCCTCTAAGTGTTATGTCTCCGTATCTAAAGACTGGCTACGTAAAATGCTTGCTGACTTTTTCAAAAAGTGAAAAGTGCGTAGGTGTACAAAAGTCCTTAGACAGACCAACATCTTGGATAGATGATCCATTATATAAAGACAGCTTTAATGGAGTATGTTCTTGGAATGAGGTTTCAAGAAACATCCTTAAAAGTTATCTTGATACAAACGGTAAAAGTAATGAACTAAAACTGTATGGTTTAGATTATCTAAAACAGTATACAAAACAGGAACTTTTTAGCATTATTGATGCTAAAAAGGACACAGAATTTTATCTTGTGATACCGCCTTCTTCGGCAATCTATTACAAGCTTCAAACTTTGTACTATAAAGAACATATTGCTTTAATTAAGAACTTTATTACTTACTTAGCAGATGCTTGCTCTCAAAGAGAAAACTGCACTTTATACGGCTTTGATGACACTGGCCTTTCATTAGATCTAAAGAATTATAAAGACATGTTTCATTATTTAGATAAGATAAATTCTCTGATGATTGATTCCATTGAAAAGCATGAACATGTGCTAACTAGTGAGAATGTACAAAGCTATTTTTTAAGAATGGATGAGATCATAGAAAAGGCTGATGTTGATGCTGTAAAAACTGAAATAAGACAGTGCAAGTAAGTGTATCTTAAGTTTTAAAAGTTCTAACAACTTAAACAAGGAATGTCATAATAAAAAGTGTTAAGAGCTAACGGTAGGACTTTGATTTTTTTTTGCATTCTTTTAAAAGACAGCGTAAATGCTCATTTATAATGAGCGCGAATGTGCTTTATGTGACAGTGTTTTCTCTACAATTGAGCTTATTTTGCTTACTCGATCTCTTCTTAGTTGTTTATTGCATTTTCAATAGCGTGTATACGCTAACTAACATCACATTTTAGGATCTAGAGCTCACCGCCATTTACTTACAAATTCCATTTCTTGCGCATCATTTAGACAACTACAGACTATATTCAGAAATTTATAGATCTTGGTTTGTTTGTTAATCCCATAAAAAAAGCTCCAACCAGTAAGGTTGAAGCTTTCTTAAATAAAGTTCTACTTAAAATTATTTTTTAGCAGCAAGTCTTTCTGCTCTCTTGCAGGCTGCTGCTGTAAAGATTACGTCTGTTGAGCTGTTTAGTGCAGTTTCAGTTGAATCCTGAATTACACCGATAATAAAGCCAATACCTACAACCTGCATTGCGATGTCGTTTGGAATACCAAAGATTGAGCAAGCTAAAGGAATTAGCATTAAAGAACCACCTGCAACACCAGAGGAGCCACATGCGCATAAAATTGAAGCTACACACATTAAGAATGCTGAAGCAAAGTCAATTTCAATACCTAAAGTATGAGCTGCAGCCATAGTCATAATAACGATGGTGATACCTGCACCTGACATGTTAATAGTGCAACCTAAAGGAATAGAAATTGAGTAAGTAGCCTTATCTAGCTTCATCTCCTCGCATAATGCTAGGTTTACAGGTAAGTTAGCAGCAGATGATCTTGTGAAGAATGCGCAAACACCTGATTTAGCTAAGCACTTGAACACTAATGGGTAAGGATTCTGATGAGTGGTGATAAATACTAATAATGGGTTGAAGATGAATGCAACCATTAAGAAGGTTGATACTAACACTGCAACAACATGTACATAGTTTAGTAAGTTAGCAAAACCTCCTTCCTGGGTGCATGATGAGTATACTAAGCCGAATACACCAATAGGAGCAAAACGGATCACCATACGAATAACACCAGATACGGATGCAGCTAAATCATCTAATACGCGTTTTGTGTTCTCGTGAGCAACTCTGAACATTAAGCCTAAGGCAATAGACCACATTAAGATTGCAATGTAGTTACCATTGATAAATGCAGAAACAGGGTTTTCAACAGCCTGGTTAACAAAGTTAATTAAAACCTCACCAATTCCTGATGGAGCTGAAACATCAGCATTCTGAGCTAATTCTGTGAAGGTGCTTGGGAAGATGTAGCTCATGGTCAAAGCTAAACCGCCAGAAATTAACATGCCTACAAAATAAAGCACAATAATAGGCTTCATAGAGGTCTTCTGACCTGACTGATGCTTTGCAATAGCAGATGCTACCAAAACGAATACAAGAATAGGAGCGACAGCTTTTAGGGCTTTAACAAAGAGGTTACCTAATGTTGGGATCACTGATTTGTCATCAGGATATACATACGCTGCAAAGATACCTAAGATAAGACCAATTACGATTTGCAGAATGAAAGGAACTCGATTTAGAGTCCTTGCAAATGGTCCTTTTGGATTTTCAGATTCTAACATAGTGTTATTTTCCTTATATTTATAAAGGCAAGAAGCCTTTCTTTTCTGTAGAAATTTGGTTCATTTTACAGTCAAAATCTATAGATTTGTATTTATTGATCAATTGATACTACATTTAGATAAATATGCACATAAAAGGTGCAAAATTTAAGCATAAACTCGATACATTGAGCTTTTTCAGGTAGCCAAAATATAGAGAAAATTAGAAGGCGTAATCGCTTACGGGATAAAAATCTTAAATTTAAGATTTTGAGTTATTTTAATAGATTTTTATTCTTACGTTTTTGGAAAAAATTGAAGCCTTGTATTATAATCAAGCTGTTTTTGGCTAAGGCTAAAAAGAATCTTATTTAATGAACACATACAAATTAGGTACCACCAATGATCTATTCTAAAGAAGTAGAGAATATGTGCCCTGTAACTAAGGGTGCATACCATGGTCCTGCTCCAATTCCTGAAGAGGGTAAATGGGTTCAGGCTAAAGAAATCACAGATATCAGCGGATTAACTCACGGTGTGGGTTGGTGTGCTCCTCAGCAGGGCGCTTGCAAGATGACCTTAAATGTTAAAGACGGCATCATTCAGGAAGCTCTAGTTGAGACTATTGGTTGTTCAGGTATGACTCACTCTGCAGCTATGGCATCAGAAATCTTAATCGGCAAGACCTTATTAGAAGGCTTAAACACCGACTTAGTTTGCGATGCGATCAACACTGCATATCGTGAGCTATTCTTACAGATCGTTTACGGTCGTACTCAGACTGCTTTCTCAGAGGGCGGTTTACCAGTTGGTGCTTCTCTTGAAGACTTAGGTAAGAACCTACGTAGCCAGGTTGGTACTATGTTTGCTACTAAGGCAAAGGGTCCACGTTACCTGGAGATGACAGAAGGTTATGTTACCCGTGTAGCTTTAAACAAGAATGACGAGATCGTAGGTTACGAGTTCGTAAACTTAGGCAAGTTAATGGATCTGTTAAAGGCTCACCCAGAGATGTCTGGTAAAGACGCAATTGCTAAGATCCAGGGCCACTATGGTCAGTGGGATAATGCCGCTAAGTATATTGATCCAAGAAAAGAATAACGAGGTACTCAAAGATGGCATTATTTGAAAGTTATGAGCGTCGTATTGACAAAATCAATGGTGTATTAGCTCAGTACGGTATTAAGTCAGTTGAAGAGTGTAAAGAGATTTGCGCTAAGTATGGTTTAGATCCATACAAGACTGTTGGTGACATTCAGGGTATCGCTTTCGAAAACGCAAAGTGGGCTTACACTGTAGGTGCTGCTATTGCATTAAAGAAAGACTGCAAGGTTGCAGCTGATGCAGCTGAAGCTATCGGTATCGGTTTACAGGCTTTCTGTATTCCAGGTTCTGTAGCTGAGGATCGTAAGGTTGGTTTAGGTCACGGTAACTTAGGCGGTATGCTATTACGTGATGAAACCAAGTGCTTCTGCTTCTTAGCAGGTCACGAGTCATTCGCTGCTGCTGAAGGCGCTATCGGTATCGTTCGTAACGCTAACAAGGCACGTAAGACCCCATTACGCGTTATCTTAAACGGTTTAGGTAAAGACGCTGCTCAGATCATTTCTCGTATCAACGGCTTCACTTATGTAAAGACCAAGTTTGATTACTACACTTCTGAGTTAAAGATTGTAGAAGAGATTAAGTACTCAGATACAGAGCGTGCTAATGTTCGTTGCTTCGGTGCAGACGATGTTCGTGAAGGTGTTGCAATTATGCACCACGAGGGTGTTGATGTTTCTATTACCGGTAACTCAACTAACCCAACTCGTTTCCAGCACCCAGTTGCAGGTACATACAAGAAAGAGTGTATCGAGCAGGGTAAAAAATACTTCTCAGTAGCTTCTGGTGGTGGTACCGGTCGTACCTTACACCCTGATAACATGGCTGCTGGTCCTGCTTCATACGGTATGACTGATACAATGGGTCGTATGCACTCAGACGCTCAGTTCGCAGGTTCATCATCAGTTCCAGCTCACGTTGAGATGATGGGCTTCATGGGTATGGGTAACAACCCTATGGTTGGTGCTACCGTAGCTATCGCAGTTCAGGTTGCTCAGGCTTTAAACAAGTAATTTGTTTAACTGAATGATCTTAAGAGGGGCAGTTCTTGCCCCTTTATATTTTAATAATCCCTTTTTATTTCTGTTCCTTAGTTAAGAATCTTCTCTTCAATCTACTTTTGTTTGTTCTAAAATCAGTTTTAGTAAAACATTCACCAATATGCCGGTTTCTAATATAAGATGACTTTAGTTTATAGAGGACTAAATTATGTCAATCGATCAAGGTAAATATATCTGTGCCTATACAGATTTTGGGTTTAAAAGATTATTTGGATCGGAGCTTAACAAAGATATTTTAATTAGCTTTTAAATTCATTTTTGAACTTAAAAGATAAGATTGTAGACTTGTCTTATTTATCTTTGGAACAATTAGGTGATTTGGTTACTGACATGGATGCTATCTTTGATGTTTATTGTAAAACATCTGATGATGCTTATATCATCGTTGAAATGCAAAATGCAGCTCAGAACTATTTTAAGGACAGAAGCATATTTTATAGTTCTTTTGCAACAAGAAATCAGGCTCCAAAAGGTGTTTTGGATTATCAATTAAAAGCTGTTTATACAATTGGAATTTTAAATTTTGTCTTGGAAAAAGACAGTGAGCCTTATCGACATGAAGTCGTTTTATACGACAAGGTCACAAATTGCCAATTTTATGACAAATTGGCTTACTATTATTTTGAATTACCTAAATTTACCAAAACAGAAGATGAACTTGAAACTATCCAAGATAAATGGATGTATGCAATAAAAAATCTTTCTGCTTTAAACGATAAGCCTGTTGCTTTAAAAGAACAAGTGTTTACAAGATTATTTAGAATTGCAGAAATAGCAAAATTCTCTGAAAAAGAAAAATTTGCTTACCATGGTAGTTTAAAAAAAATGTGGAACAATAGCGCCGTATTGGAAAAAAGTTATACCGATGGTCACAATGACGGAAAAGCCGAAGGAAAAGCCGAAGGAAAAGCCGAAGGAAAAGCCGAAGGAAAGGTTGAAGGAAAAGCTGAAGGAAAAGCTGAAGAAAGACTTTCTATTGCAAAAAACTTAAAAGAGATTGGAATATCACCTAAAGATATTTTTAAAGCTACTGGTCTTAAAGAAGGCGAGTATTAGTCTTATTTTTTATATCAATTCTTGCCAAAAGTGCAAAGAAATTATTGTTTAATATATTGTCTTTCTTACTAAAGATATTGCTCATTGTGTCGTTAAGTAGTTATGAGTTTTAAAACGGCCAATGAGCTGATATCAGGAGAGAAACAGGTGCAATTCCTGTAGTTGTCTCTGGGGAGTCATCCCCAGAGGTAACGCTCTTACTCAATACTTTAAAAATTTTAAATCCACCGCGCTCATTTACTTACATTTTCAATCATCAGTGCTTATCTTTTGATATACTGCAAGTTTGAATTTATCTGCATACACCTAAAGTTTTCTAAGTAACAAGAGATCTACATTTCTGTAGAGATCCGACAAAAGAACTAGTATGAATCGTACCATTTATAATCTCTTACAATATTTAAGAAGAAATCCTGATCTTTATACAGCAGCTATACTAGCCTTTGTAACTTCATTTTTTATCAGGTTCTCAATTACAAGTACTATTGAGGCTTTAAATTTAAAAATCCTGTTATTACTTTTATGCCTGATGTTAGTTGTAGCTTCTTTTAAAAAGCTTGGTGTTTTGTCTTTAGTCTATATGAAACTGTGTTCTCTATCAGGAAATGCAAGATCACTCTCAAGACTGTTTATCTTTATAAACTTTTTTATCTCCATGCTAATTACCAATGATGTTTCATTGATAATCTTTATACCTATCGCTATTGCAGCCTTTGTAAAAGTAAACAGGCAAGATCTCTTAATTAAGGTTCTGTCATTACAGACTATTGCAGCTAATGTAGGCTCAACACTAACACCTATTGGAAATCCTCAAAACCTCTTTATTTATACAGTCTTCAACTATGATTTATTGTCTTTTTTAAAGGTTACTTTTCCTATCATTCTAGTGTCATTTGTATTGCTGTTCTTAACCACACATTTTATTGATACCAAGCCTTTAAAGTACGAAGGCAAGATTGTACTCTCAATTAACTCAAAAAGATGTTCTTTAACTACTGTTCTCTTTGTGCTCTGTCTTTTAAGTGTACTAAGAGTATTGGATGTTTATCTGATGTCTACTCTCGTCCTTAGTTCAATTCTTATAATGGACATGAGTCTGTTCAAACAGGCAGATTACAAGTTGTTGCTACTTTTTGTTTTCTTGTTTATCTTTGTGAACAATGTGTGTCAAATTGAAACTGTTAAAAGCTTTGCTGAGAACTTTGTTGATAAATATGAATACTTTATTTCAGTATCGCTCTCTCAAATAGTTTCAAATGTGCCTGCAACTGTAATGCTATCTAATTTTGCAAAAGATCCAAATATGCTTTTAATCGGTGTGAATGTAGGTGGCTTAGGTACTATCATTGCATCAATGGCAAGTCTAATTACCTTTAAGTTCTATATTAAGACTGAAGGCGCAACTCCTCTTTACTACATGAAAAAATTTACTAAGTACAACATAGGGTTCTTGCTTGTTTTAGTAAGTTTTCACTTTATTTTTCCTCAATTCTTTTAGAGAAATTTATTGAATATCTGAGGATTTAATGCGTTTAAAGTACAGGTGTTTAAAGTATAATATCGCCATAAACTTGGAGCTTATAATTCATGGCATTATCATTCTTTGCAACCTGTCCTAAAGGTTTAGAAACTCTTTTATTAAACGAATTAAATCAACTTGGAGCACAAAGCGCTAAAGAAACTGTAGCAGGTGTATCTTTTAAGGGCGACTTTGCTTTTGGTATGAAAGCATGTCTTTGGTCTCGCTTTGCTTCAAGAATTTTACTTGAGATGTCAGAGTTCTTCTGTGAAACTGACACTGAACTTTATATCGGTGCTAATGGTGTAGCTTGGGAAAAGTATTTTGATAAGAGCAATACCATCGCAGTTTCCTTCACAGGTACCAATGATGAAATCAGAAACACTCAGTATGGTGCTTTAAAAGTAAAGGACGCTATCTGCGACAGATTACAGACAACTCTAGGTGGAAGACCTGATGTTGATAGAGAAAATCCTGATGTTTTAATTAACTGCCATTTAGATAAAAAGGGCAGTGCAAACATTTTAATCGATCTCTCAGGTCGCGCTCTTCTAAAGCGTGAATATCACCGTGGTACAGGAGCTGCTCCTCTAAAAGAGAATTTAGCTGCTGCCATGATTAAAAGAGCTGGCTATACAGGTGATAACTTTATCGATCCTATGTGTGGTTCAGGTACCTTATTATTTGAAGCAGCTTGTGTGGCTACAGATACTGCACCAGGTATCAGAAGAGAACATTATGGCTTCTTTAACTTAAAACAGTTTGATAAAGATGTCTGGAATAACCTTTTAGAAGAAGCTAAAAACAGATCTCAAAACGGTATAGCAAAGTGTCTTGAAAGAAAGGTTGAGATTGTAGGTTTCGATCTTGATGAAAGAATTGTAGATATTGCTATTGAAAATGCTGCAAAGGCTGGTTTTTCGAATTTAGTTAAGGTTTATCACTGTCCTGTACAAAATCTTTATAATCCATTTACTTCAGATCTTAAAGTTACCATTGTAACAAATCCTCCATACGGTAAGAGAATGGGTAACTTTAACGAGTTAATCGCTCTTTATACTGAGATCGGTGCTGGCTTTAAGAAGAACTTTAAAGGCGCAAGAGCTGCAGTGATCTCTTCATCACCAGAATTACTCTCCTGCATGAGATTGCATTCAAATAAGGTTTACAAACTTTACAACGGTGAGCTTTTATGTCAGTTAAGAGTCTTTGATATTAACGAGACTGAAGATCTAAGCGTAAAAGAAGAGCATAACATTAAGATTGCAACAGACTTTGCTAACCGCTTAAAGAAAAACTTAACTTACATGCGTAAGTGGGCAAAGAATGTAAATACCAATGCTTACCGTGTGTATGATGCTGATGTCCCTGAGTATTCTGCTGCAATTGATTACTACGATGGTTACTATGTAATCCAGGCATACAAAGCTCCAGCTAAGGTAAATCCTCGTGTAGCAAAGCGTCATGAATTAGACATGCTAAGTGCGACAGTGGAGATTGCAGGTGTTACTGGTGATAAGGTTATCTTAAAGAGCCGTGAAGTTCAAAAGGGCGACAATCAGTACGAAAAAGCTAAAGAACTTAAAAATGAGTTCATGACTGTCAATGAGAACAATGCTCTGTTTAGAGTAAATCTCTATGATTACCTTGATACAGGTCTTTTCTTAGATGGAAGACTCATCAGAGATTTAATTAGAAAAGAAGCAAAAGACAAAGACTTTTTAAATCTGTTCTCTTATACCTGTTCAGCCTCAGTTGCAGCAGCCTTAGGCGGAGCAAAATCAACTGTATCTGTTGATATGAGCAGAACTTACCTTGAATGGGGTATGGAGAACTTTAAGCTAAACCATTTAGCAACAGATAAGGCTCAATTCATTCAGGCAGACTGTCTAGCTTGGTTATCTCAAGATCAAGGTCTTTTGTTTGATCTTATCTATATAGATCCTCCTACCTTCTCAAACTCAAAGCGTATGGAAACAAGCTTTGATGTAAAACGTGATCAGGTAGCGTTACTTTCAAATCTTACAAGACATCTAAAAGATGGTGGTGAGGTTATATTCTGCACCAACTTCAGAGGTTTTGTAATCGATGAGTCTATTAAAGATTATGGTTTTGAAATTGAGAATATCTCTGAGTCGACTCTGCCTCGTGACTTTTCTCGAGATAAAAAAATTCATACCTGTTACCGTTTGAAATTCACCAAGGCTAATATGGTAAAAACACCTGAGCCTATGACAACATTAAAAGCAGCTCCTAAGTGGCAGAAAGCTTTAGATGTAAAAGAAAATTCTTATCATGAGTATTCTGATTCAAATCACTATTCTCAGGATAGAAACTCAAGAAATGGTGACAGAAGCTCTTATAGAAATTCAAGAGCTTACTCTTCAAGAACATCTAATAGCTCAGACACCGCTACATATAGTACAAATACTGGTGTAAATAAGGTTTGGGGCGAGGCCAAAGAGAGTCACTCTACTTACAGACACGAAAAACAGGATAAATTTACCAAGCGTTCAGGAGAGTTTTCCCATAAGCCATTCAGACGTGATGAAGACAATTCATCATTTAATGAAAGACGAACTTATGATAATGACTACTCCAGAGGTAAGTCATCATATTCTAAAGGAAAAGATAGCTTTTCAAAAGGTAAACCTAGAGCACCTTCTCACAAGCCACGTGTGTTTGGACCTGATGGAATTAAGGATCTGTAATGAGTCTTGTATCCATTATTGATGCTTATTTAAACAACGGAGCTGACAAACTTTTAGAAGGCGCTAATCTTTCAATTGAAGAGAATGAAAGAATATGTCTTGTAGGTCGTAACGGTACTGGTAAGTCAACTCTGTTAAGTTTGATTCAGGGTAAAAGAGAGTTAGATTCTGGAAGAATTATTATTCAGTCAGGTCTTAAGATAGCAACTTTATGTCAGGATCCTCCTTCATACGAACACGGTACTGCTTATTCACTTGCAGCTAGCGGTGTACCTGTTGTAGGTGAAGCTTTATCAAAGTTCTCTTTATCAGAAGATCCTCATGAGCAACTGGAGCTTTCTGCTTTTATTGAATCACATGATGGTTGGGTTAAAGACGCGGTTGTGCGTAAGATCCTAAACAGAATAGGTTTAGCTCCCGAGCTTGAATTAAAATCCCTTTCAGGTGGTAACCGCCGTAAGGTGGCGCTGGCTGCAGCTTTAGCTTCTGAGCCACAATTGCTACTTTTAGATGAGCCTACCAACCACCTAGATATTGAATCTATTGCCTGGTTTGAACAAGAGCTGAAAAACTTTAACGGAACTCTAGTTTTTGTAACCCATGACAGGTTCTTTGCCAATAACTGCGCTACAAGGATAGTCGAGTTAGATAGAGGCAAGCTTTATTCCTATCCAGGTTCATTTAATCGCTATATTGAACTTCGTGATGAGCGATACCGCAAAGAAGAATTAGCTAATGCTGAATTTGACAAGATCTTAGCTCAAGAGGAGGCTTGGATCAGACGCGGCGTTAAGGCTCGTCTTGCTCGTAATGAAGGCAGAGTAAAAGATCTTGAAGAGCGCAGAAAAATAAGAGCAAATAGACGTGACAGAATGGGCAACGTCATTATGGAGGCAAATTCTGCGCAAAGAAGCGGTAACTTAGTTTTTGAAATTAAAGATCTTAATATCTCTTTTGGAGAGAAGTCTGTTATCAAAGACTTTAGTGCAACCGTAATGCGTGGTGACAGAATTGGTATTACAGGTCCAAATGCTGCTGGTAAAACTACTTTAATTAAAACTCTTTTAGGTCAGATAAAACCAACTTCAGGCAAAGTAAGAACAGGTGTTAATGTAGAAATACAGTATTTTGATCAGTACCATGAAGGTCTTGATCTTGAAAAGTCTGTAGCAGATAACGTCGCTGATGGTCACACCGAAGTATGTATCAACGGTAAGAATAAGCATGTGATCTCTTATCTAGCTAACTTCCTGTTCTCTGGTCGAAGAGCCCGTTCTCCAGTAAAAGTTTTATCGGGAGGTGAGAAGAACCGACTGCTTTTAGCACGCCTTTTTGCTAAAAGCTCAAATGTTCTCATCATGGATGAGCCTACTAATGATCTTGACTTAGAAACCTTAGATTTATTAGAAGATCTTGTATCAACATATAACGGTACTGTTATCATTATCAGCCACGACAGAGCTTTTATCGATAAGGTTGCAACTGAGACCTGGGTCTTTGACGGTAAAGGTCACATTGAGTCTGTAATTGGTGGTTGGTCTGATGTGTTAGCTTATTATGAGAGAATTTCTAAAAATGTAGAGTGTCAAACAAAGGACAATTTCCAAAAAGATATTAAAAATTCTGAACAGCCATCAAGAACTGGAACTGAAAAAACAGACAATTCTAAAAAGAAAAAAGGTCTTACTTTTACCCAAAAGCATGAGCTAAAAGAACTTCCAGATAAAGTTGAAAAGTTAGAAGCTGAAATTGCCCTATTAGATGAGCAACTGTCAGATCCTGCCTTATTTGCTGATGGGCCTGAAAAATCTATTGAAGTTACCAACAAGAGAAACAAGGCTCAAGAAGAGTTAGACAAGCTCTATGCTCGTTGGGAAGAATTAGAATTGATAAACGGAGAATAAAATGCCTGCCATTTTTTCAAAGATTGATTTACATTCACATTCAACAGCTTCAGATGGTGCTTTTACTCCAGAAGCTTTAGTACAAAGAGCAATCTCAAGAGGTCTTACTCATTTAGCTTTAACTGATCATGACTGTGTTTTAGGAATTGATAGGGCTAAAAAGGAAGCAGAAGGTAAGCTTGAGTTAATTCCTGGAGCTGAGCTGTCAACAACATGGAATAACGAGCAGATCCATGTGGCAGCCTTATTTATCGATAAAGATGCGCCAACACTTCAAGAATATCTAAAAGGTCAAAGAGTCTTACGTATTCAAAGAGCTCAGGAAATTGGTGACAAATTAGATAAGCAGGGATTTACTGATTCATATAACGAATGCGTAAAAAGAGCGGGGGAAGGTGCCTCAATTACACGTGGCAACTATGCTCGCTACATCGTTGAGATGGGCAGAGCTCAGACCAATGAAGATGCCTTTGAATATTATCTTAAAAAAGGTAAATGCTGTTATGTAAAGACTAATTGGCCTGATATTAGTGTAGCTGTAGATGCTATCTTAAAGTCAGGTGGTATTCCTGTGTTAGCCCATCCAAAACGCTATTCACTTACCAACACCAAATTAAGATCGTTAATGGAATATTTTAAAGATTGCGGTGGTTTAGGAATTGAGGTCGCTTCATCTCAGCAGAAGCCTGCAGATCATGTGTATTTGTGTGAACTTTGCAAGAAGTATGATTTCTTAGCCTCATTAGGTTCAGATTTTCATAATATAGGTCCATACAGAGAGTTAGGTTTTAACCTGTCAATCCCTGACGATTTAAAGAAGGTCTGGGAAACCTCTCAAGCAAAAGAGTACCATTTTAACTAATTATCTAACTAACAAACTAACCAAACAACTAACTCACCATTTAGTTCAAAAGTTAAGTGTAGTAAGTAAGGTTTATCTTGCAAAATATTGCTAAAAAAGCAGTTATAAGATGACCTTACTTCTTGTTGCAAAAATATTATCCGCTCTATTTTACGCTCTTAAAAAAATACTAGAACAATTGAAACCTCATCTAAAGAACCATCACGAGAAAAGACAGTAAATCAGTTGAGTATTTGTCTTAGCTGAAATTTTGTATCGTTTAATAAAAATTATTAGCTAAAGCTAATTATAGTTGCATGTAACTAACTATATCTGTACAATGATTTTGTGTTCGTAATTAAAATTTTTTAGCTAAGAGGAAATCATGTCAAAAATCGTTAAAGTTATCGGTCGTGAAATTATCGATTCACGTGGTAATCCAACTGTAGAAGCAGAGGTATATTTAGAGGATGGTTCTTTTGGCCGCGCTGCAGCTCCATCTGGAGCATCTACAGGTTCTAGAGAAGCATTAGAGTTAAGAGACGGCGATAAATCACGCTTTGGTGGTAAAGGTGTATTAAAAGCTGTTGCTAATGTAAATGGTCCAATAGCAAAGGCTATTGTAGGTAAATGCTCTTGCGATCAGTCCGGTATTGATAAGATCATGATAGAGCTAGATGGTACTGAGAATAAAGATAAGTTAGGTGCAAATGCTATCTTAGCAGTATCTTTAGCAGTAGCTAAGGCAGAGGCAGCTTCACGCAAGGTTCCTCTATATAAATATATCGGTGAACTATACGGCCATAAGGGTAAGTATGTAATGCCACTGCCAATGATGAACATTCTAAATGGAGGCAAGCATGCAGATAATAATGTGGATATTCAGGAGTTTATGATCCAGCCTGTAGGTGGCAAGAATATCCGTGAAGCTTTACGCATTGGTGCTGAGGTATTCCATGCTCTGGCATCAGTATTAAAGAAGAAAGGTTTATCAACAGGTGTTGGCGATGAGGGCGGTTTTGCTCCTAACTTAAAGTCAAATGCTGAAGCTTTTGCCTGCATCAAAGAGGCTGTTGAAAAAGCAGGATATGAGTTTGGTAAAGATGTAACTCTAGCTATGGACTGCGCTTCATCAGAGTTCTATAACAGTCAAAAAGGTCTATATGAGTTAAAAGGTGAGGGCAAGTCATTTACCTCTCATGAGTTTACTGATTATCTTGCTAATCTAGTAAATGAGTACCCAATTGTATCAATTGAAGATGGTCAGAATGAGTCTGATTGGGATGGCTTTAAATACCAGACTGAAAAGTTAGGTTCACATGTTCAGTTAGTTGGTGATGATTTGTTTGTAACTAACACCAAGATCTTAGCTGAAGGTATTAAAAAGGGTATTGCAAACTCAATCTTAATTAAATTCAACCAGATTGGTTCTTTAACTGAAACATTAAATGCTATTAAGATGGCCCATGATGCTGGCTACACAGCTGTGGTATCACACAGATCAGGTGAAACTGAAGATACTACAATTGCTGATCTTGCAGTTGGTACCTCATGCGGTCAAATTAAGACTGGTTCTATGAGTCGTTCTGATCGTATTGCCAAATACAATCAGTTAATCAGGATCGAAGAAGAATTAGGTGACGATTGCGTTTTCTTAGGAAGAAAGTCTATTAAAGGTCAAAACTAAGTTTTAGATCCTTTTTGATTGAAGATTTTTGTGCCAGGACTTGTTCCTGGCGTTTTTGTTGGTGCTCATTGAAATCAAAATTTAAGAGGTAATCTCAAAACTATGGTAAATGCAAAATAAATTTTACAAGTTTAAGAGTGAATGAAATGAACTTTTTGATCTTACTTTACTTTTTTAAGTTACATTTGTGTTAACTTGATACAAAATACTTTTGAAGGAATTTTGTCATGAAAAAGAAAACAATTGGTATTGTAAGTTCATGTGCTGTAGCTGTAGCAGCAGTTGTATATGCTAGCGGTGTTTATTTTACAAAATCAGCTGTAGATAATGAGATTGAAAAGATTAATGACATCTCAAGCCAAGGCGAGAATACCTCTCAGGAGATTGCCTCTGTTGCTCATTTTAATGTTGAAGATAAAGGCTTTTTCTCACAAAAAGGCACACTTACACTTTCATATCCCCCATATGTTAACTTTTCAATTCCTGTAAAAATTGAGCATGGATTTTTAAATGCAGAGATATCTTTTGATACAAAAGATATCAACAACTATTTATCAAGACAAAAGCTTTTATCTCTTGATGGAAATACTTTAACGAGCTCTGCAAAGTTAAAAATAAGTGCTTTAAGTCAAAGTGCAACTTTAAAGCTAAAGCTTGATGGAAGATATCTTGACAGATCAATAAATCCTATTTCCGCATCGGTTAAAGCAGAGTTTGATAAAGATGAGAACGTTGATTTGTCATCTGAATTTTACAGTATCAATCTAGCCTTTATTGGTAAAGTCGATTCTATAAAGTACAAGACCAAGTTTACAGGTATCGGCGCTCTAAAGAAATTTGATGAAATGGAGCTATCAACTAAAGGTGTGAAGACTATTGGTTTTAAATCTGATAGCTTAAAAGCATCATTAGTAGCTAAAAACCAAAAAGATGATGGTACCTTTGATCTTAAGTTCAAAGCCAAAGGCGATAATCTTGATTATATAAAGGATTATGATGCAGTTATTACTGTAAGAGGTATTACAGCTGATGCTCTAAGTAGCCTGTATACAGGAGCTGTAACCGGACTTCCAAACTCAATTCCAAATATAAAAGGCATCGACATTGATAAATTTGAAGGCGTAATTGATGACAAGATTGGCTCTTTAATCGGATTGTATGATAAAAAGAAACTTCCTATTAAAGCTTCTGGCAAACTTGATTTTAAAGCCTCAGAAGATGAATCAGTTCCTGTGGTTAACGGAAATATCAACGTTACAACAAATGAAGATCCTGGTCAGACCATGTTCTTTGTAAAAAAGGATAAGGAGTACAGCTCAGAGATTAAGATTGTAGATTCAGAAGTTTATGTAAACAATGAACGCATGATGTAGCGAGTAGTTCTGATTGATAAGTCAAGCTCAGAATTTCATACTTTGTGCTTTTAACGCCAAAGTATGAAAATTCTCGACGGTTAAATCCCTGCTGGGAATTTTTACCAACGAATTTGATAACATACTATTTCCCTATTTAACATAAGGTTAATGTTTCAATAGATGCTATACTTTAGATTAAAGATCAGAAAGTTTTTAGAACGATGACATGAAATTTACAAAGCTACTGCCAAATTCATGCAATTTTAGAGATCTTATTGACAATAATAGAGTATATGTAGATAAGACAGCTTTAATTTGCCAAATTGCAAAAGATGAAAAAGGCCCATATTTCATTTCACGTCCAAGACGCTTTGGTAAGTCAACTCTTATCAATACCTTCCATGAACTCTTTGCTCATGGAACAGAGAGGTTTAAAGGTTTAGAGATTGAACCTTTATGGAAAGACAAAACATATAAGGTTATCCATTTAGATTTTTCTACATTCAGAGAGGTTCCTTCAAACAGTTCTTTTAATAAAGAATTTATGGATGCCTTTAAGCTTTCACTTGAAGAAGCAGGTATTGAGCCTACAAAAGAAAATATAGATAGTCCGGCTAAATTGCTAAAAAAAGACACTAGATACAGAAAGGGAAGTGGTATTGCTTGTAGATGAATATGGTGCACCTTTAACAGCTGTCTTAAATGTTAGCAATGAATTTGAAGATAGACGCAAGATCTTATCTAACTTCTATTTAACTGTTAAATCATGTGACGGAAAATTCCGTTTCATCTTTATCACAGGTATAACTTACTACTTACATACCTCAATATTCTCTGCATTTAATAATTTAAAAGATTTAACTTTAGATCTCAGATACGGTGCTTTATTAGGTTATACCAGTGAAGAGTTAGAAAAGTACTTTAGTGAGTATATTGATAATGCTGTAGTGACTTTAAATAAGAAGTTCCCAACAGAACGTTATACACATGAAAAAGTTGTTGAAGAACTAAAGCGAAATTATGACGGATACAGTTTTGATGAAGATTGTATGCACCATGTTTACAATCCTTGGTCAATATTAAATTTCTTAAAATCACCACATAGAGGTTTTATTCCATACTGGGTAGTATCAGGTGGTTCAACACCAACGTTCTTAGTTAATTATCTAAAGCAAGGTTTAGAAAAATACAATGCTGATGAATTACAGTCATTGCTGCAAATTGATTCAACAGTGAACAAAGTAAGCAGTAAACTGTATCCAACAATAGATAATATTGCAAAAATTGACCTCTTTGCCATTCTGTATCAGGCAGGATATTTCTGTATCAAAGGTGTAAACAGAAAAATACTTCAGATAGGAATACCTAACCTTGAAGTAAAACGGGCATATTCTGAAATCATGTTAAGGCTTTTAACAAATAACAATGATGTTCAGGAAAAGTTTTCTATTTCACTTTATGATGTTCTTTGTGAAAACAACTTAGACAAGCTAAAGGACATCTTTAATTGCTTTATCAATGAACTTTCATATGAAACAGTAAAGAACTTTAATGAAGCATGTTTTAGAGATGTACTAAAGCTAGCCATGCTAACCTTTAATGTATCAGCCTCAACAGAGGTAATGGGCTCTTGTGGTAGAGCAGATATTACAGCCGAAGCTGGTGACTATCTGTATGTCTTTGAATTAAAGGTAACAGATAACAGTAAAGACATTGCAACAAAACTTACTGAAGCTAAAGAGCAAATCATAAAGAACAAGTACACAAGACGTCTTACAGATAAGACTGTAATACCAGTAGCTTTAGTTTTAGAGAATAATTCTAAGAGTAGAGAAAAGACTGATACTCCTGTTTGTGAGATTGTTGCTTTAGAAAAAGTTTAATAAGACTAAAAACTGTGAATTAATTTTCACCGTATTCTTGAAGATGGATTGAAGTAGTTATTACCACTTCTTCTTATCACCAAAGATTTCATCAAGATCGCTCTTATCGGCTAAACTCTGACCATCAGCGTCAGCCTTTTCTTTCTTAGCAGGATCTTTAATCTTAGTTTCAGCATTGATGCCATTTAAAAGGTTTGTTAGAAGATCTTCTTTTTCAGTAAGCCAACCGTCTTTTACACCAGAAGCTTTGATAACACTTAAACCTTTATCAATAAGCTGTCTGCAAGAACCTATTTGACGTAGTCTTTTCATTTCGAAAACTTTCTGAATTAAGTTTGAAATATTAACTTTTAGCACCAGAATGTACAGACGACGATCTTCTTTATTTAATTGAGATGGATTTAAAGGAATACCTGAGGTCATCTCTGACTTTAAGATGCTACGTAATCTTCTGATAACACGAAGTTGAGCAATAGCCATAGCATCATTTTCAGGGGCCTTAAAAGTACTTAATTCTTTGTAATTGGTTTTTAGCTCGGCAATGATCTTTTCTTCGTTAGCAATTCTGTCTTTTACCTCATCACGGGTTTTAGGATCAATTGCTCTTTTTCTTAAAGCTCTGATAATTCTGTAGTGAAGAACTAAAACTAGTGTTTTGGAAAATGCAACTTGAGCTTGGTTTAAAAGCAGTTCTTCACATTCGGTGATGATGTTTCTTGCTCTAGTAGAGATAAGTCTAGCATCCTGCTCACGGCGGGCAACATAATCACTATACATATTCACAATGATTAAAAGAAAACTTGCTAGAAGAACAAATATAACAGCTATTGTAATAAACATAATCGCTTCTCAAAACCGAAACATTCTCGTTATTATAACGGTATACAAGACAATTACTTAAGTTTATGGGTAATTTTTTTGAACAAAATCGTAAAGTTACTCAAATTTACAGGTAACTTTTTTGTCTCTACAGTTATTTATGACATTTTGAGCGTCATTTTGAGGTCGAGATGTGACTACTTGATGTTGAAATTTAGTTTGCAAGGCTTTGTTAAATCGTTTGCGATGTCACTTTTATACAGACTAATTATGCTATAATTCCTGCTGTTGTATACAAATTACAACTTTATTTTAGCGGTAACGAACCGCCTCTGCTAAAACATAGCAGAAATTAAAATCGGCAGTTGCAGACAGCTGTAGTCAAATAAACAATTGATTACAACGGTTCACTGAACAAGGAAAGTACCATCTATGACAACATTGATTAAGACAGCTGACTTCATTGAGTCTGTCTGTGATGCGATTCAGTTCATTTCTTATTATCATCCAAAAGATTTCTTAAAGGCTATGAAACATGCCTATGAAATTGAGCAGAATCCATCAGCAAAGAACGCAATCGCACAGATCTTAGTAAATTCAAAAATGTGTGCAATCGGACACCGTCCATTGTGCCAAGATACAGGTGCTGTTACCTGTTTCGTTAAGATCGGTATGGATGTTCGCTTTGAAGGCGACATGACTATTCAGGAAATGGTGGATGAGGGTACTAGAAGAGCATATGCTTTCCCAACAAACCCTCTACGTAAGTCAATCCTAATGGATCCATTAGGAAAGAGAATTAACACCAAAGACAATACTCCTACTGTAGTTCACATTGAGATGGTTCATGGTAATAAGGTAGAAGTAGCTATTGCATCAAAGGGTGGTGGATCTGAGAACAAGACCCACATGAGAATGTTAAACCCATCAGACAGCGTAGTTGATTACGTATTAAGCCAGATCCCTCTAATGGGCGCTGGTTGGTGTCCTCCAGGAATTATTGGTATCGGCGTTGGCGGTACTCCTGAGAAGTCTGCAATTTTAGCTAAAGAAGCTTTAAATGATCCTATCGATATCCAGGAGTTAATTGCTCGCGGACCTAAGAACGCTGAAGAAGAGTTAAGACTTGAGCTTTATGACAAGATCAACAAGTTAGGTATTGGTGCCCAGGGCTTAGGTGGTATTACCACTGTTCTTGATGTTAAGGTTAAGACCTACCCATGCCACGCAGTATCAAAGGCTACTACAATTATTCCTAACTGTGCTGCAACTCGTCACATTGATTTTGAGTTAGATGGTACAGGTCCAGCAACCTTCACACCTCCATCATTAGATGACTACCCAGATATCGAAATCGGTGGTGCAAGTGCAAATGTTAAGAGAGTAAATCTTGATACTATCACTAAAGAAGAGATTGCTTCATGGAAGATGGGCGAGACCTTATTATTATCAGGTACTATCTTAACAGGTCGTGATGCTGCTCATAAGAGAGTATGTGACTTAATCGCTCAGGGTAAGCCTCTACCTGAAGGTGTTGATTTCCACAAGAAGTTCATCTACTACGTAGGACCAGTACCTGCTGTAGGTAATGAAGTTGTGGGCCCTGCAGGTCCTACCACTTCAACTCGTATGGATAAGTTCGTTGAAACAATGCTTTCACAGACAGGTCTATACGGTATGATTGGTAAGTCAGAGCGAGGTCCTGAGGCTATCGCTTCAATCAAGAAGCACAAGGCTGCTTACTTAATGGCAACCGGTGGTGCTGCTTACTTGGTATCTAAGGCAATTAAGTCAGCTAAAGTTCTAGCATTCGAAGATCTTGGCATGGAAGCTATCCGTGAGTACAAGGTTGTTGATATGCCAGTAACTGTAGCTGTAGACAGTGAAGGTAACTCAATCCATAAGATTGGACCTGAGCAGTGGTCAAAGAAGATTGCTGAGATTAAGTTCAAGTACATCTAATTAAAGTACTTAAACTAAATTGAATATCCTCTAAACTCAGAACTAGGGGATATTCGTGAGAGAACGCTTTCTTGAAATATAGAAGGCGTTTTGTTTTGTTTAAGCAAAAATGTCTCTCTGCTTTTATTTCCCTTACAAGTTTCTCAATCATATTATTAGCTTTGAATAAAGATGCACTTTACTGAAATTTGTAAAAGTTTCATGGTTCTCTCACGCAACGTGTTTTCAGTTCTAGAGCATACTTTATTTAGCAAGTGAACTATTAGCGGCAAATGCCTGTAGCAACTGTTTTAAGATCTCAAGTCTTGATCTAGACTCACTTTCAGGTACGTTGTACCTTAATGAGCTAGGACCAGTGATTCTGTATTCATTATGTTTACAGGTAGTCATGAGTCTTATCAGATACTCATTAGAGATCTTATGATTCTGATTTAACTCAATGATGCCTCCTTTAGCATCGCCGTTAATTCTCTTAATTCCAAGCTCGGTTGCTAAAACTTTTAAAGATGATATCTCAAAGAGGTTTTTAGTAGCATCTGGCAAGAAACCAAATCTATCAATAAGTTCTACTTTAAGATCTTCAAACTGATCTGGTGTCTTACATGATGAAATACGTTTGTATAAAGACAATCTGGTATTTACATCTGCAATATAGTCAGTTGGTAGCAGACATGGTAAGTGGAGATCGATTTCACACTCATTTAGGGTAATTTCAGCAAGGGATGGTTCATGTCCTTCTTTTAGAGCTTTAACAGCTGCTTCAAGCATCTCAGAGTAGAGTGAGAAACCTACAGATTCAATCTGACCTGACTGTTCTTCACCTAAAAGTTCACCTGCACCTCTAATTTCCATATCATGAGTTGCAAGAACGAAGCCAGCACCTAACTCTTCTAATGAAGAAATAGCATCAAGTCTTAATTTAGCATCTTTTGATAACAGCTGTTTAGGAGGGGTAAAGAGGTATGCATAAGCTTGGTGATGAGAACGTCCTACACGACCTCTGATTTGGTGTAACTGGGCTAAACCTAAAAGATCAGCTCTATCGATGATGATGGTATTAGCTGTTGGCACATCAAGACCATTTTCAACTATAGTAGAGCAAACTAAAAGGTTAAATCTTTGGTGATAGAAGTCTCTCATCACCTTTTGCAGATCACGTTCATTTAACTGACCATGACCAATACCGATTTTTGCCTCTGGTACTAATTTAGCTAATTGTTCTGCTCTTTGGTTGATGGTTGCAACATCATTATGCAGGTAGTAGACCTGTCCTCCACGGCGCAATTCACGCATGATAGCTTCACGGGTTAAGGCATCAGATTTTTCTGTTACAAAGGTTTTAACAGCAAGTCTGTGCTCTGGTGGAGTTGCAATGATAGAGAGCTCTCTCATTCCTTCCATAGCCATGTTCAAAGTACGAGGAATAGGAGTTGCTGTAAGAGTCAGCAAATCAACCTGAGCTCTAATTTCCTTTAAGCGCTCTTTTTGTTTTACACCAAAGCGGTGCTCCTCATCAACAATGATAAGGCCTAGCTTTTTAAATTTAATGTCTTTTGATAGGAGTTTATGTGTACCGATGATGATATCAACACTACCTTTTTCTATCTCTTTTATCACCTCGTTTTGTTGTTTTACTGTTTTAAAACGAGATAGAAGTTCAACATTGATTGCAGTACCTGCAAATCTGTCTTTAAAGTTTTGATAGTGTTGCTCTGCTAGAATTGTAGTAGGTACTAGGACTGCAACCTGAGAGCCTGCTGATGCCACCACAAAAGCAGCACGTAGGGCAACCTCGGTTTTACCAAAACCTACATCACCGCAAACTAATCTGTCCATTGGCTGTTCTTTTGACAGATCGTTAATAGTGTTGTTAATGGCAGCCATCTGATCAGGAGTTTCCTGATAGCCAAATCCTGAAGCAAATTCATCCAAAGCTTTTTCATCAACTTTAAATGCAGTACCTGCGACAGCTTCACGGCGAGCATAAAGATCTAAAAGCTGAGCAGCAACATCAGTTACCTTTTGTACTGCTTTAGCTTTCTTTTTAGACCAAGTGTCATTACCCAATCGTGATAAAGGAGGATTCTCAGAGCCAGAGTATCTTGCGACTTTTGATAAAGAGGTAATAGGGATATTGAGCATATCCCCATTTTGGTATTCGATGGTTAAGAATTCACCTTTGATGCCGCCAATATCCAAGAGCTTAAGACCACGATAACGACCGATACCATGGTCGATGTGAACTACTACTTGACCTTCTTTTAAGGATGAGAGGTTGCGGATGATGGTATCCTGAGAGAGCTGTGATTTATATGAAGCTCTTCTTTGTTTTACAACTTTAAAGCCTAAAAGCTCACTTTCTGTTAAGACACACAGTTTTGATGATGGAAGGATCATACCTTCATCAAAAGGAGCAATAGTCATCATCATAGGTGCTTTTTCGTTTAAAAAGTCCTCAAAAGATGAGGCTGCTTTCATGCCAAATTTATCAACTAAAACTTGAGGCATGATCTCTCTTAAGGACTGACGCCTTCCTTCAGAGAGCGCACAGATTAAAATTCTGTAACCGTGACTGATTTTGTCATCAGTAAAGGCAACAAAAGCTCTTGATGATTCTTTTTCCTGATGGTTAAAAGCAATCTCAGGTACCTTTTCAAAATCAGTATTGTAAAAGCCACGTTTTGAGACTGAATCTTCAGCAAAAGGATTTTTGTATAAAGAAATTCTTTCAAACTTTTTTAAGTTATCATTAAATTCTTTAGGAGTTAAAAATACTCTTTGAGCAGGCAGAGTTGGGTGATCTGAGTTACCAGCGTACTCTAAAGCTCTTTTATGAACATCTACATCGAAATCGTCACAAGCTTTAGTTACATCATCTACAGTTATGATTTTGAACTTTTCATTTAAGTAGTTAAATACTGGTTCAACTTCACTAAAGAATAGAGGTAGATAGTATTCAATACCAGCTGGAATTGCACCTTTAGAAATTGCCTGATAGATAGGATGATTAGTAAGATTTGCTCCTACAAAGGCATCTCTATAATTACTTCTAAACAGACTGATACCAGACTCATCTAGAGGAAATTCATGAGCTGGTAACATTGAAACAGAATTAATCTTTTCTAATGATCTTTGTGAGTCGACGTCAAAAATTCTCAAGCTATCAACTTCATCATCAAAGAAATCAATTCTGTATGGTGTATTAGAACCCATAGGATAGATATCGACAATAGAACCACGTACAGCGAATTCACCTGGAGAGAGTACTTGCTCTACAAGGAGGTAACCATGAGTTGTAAGATCTTTTTTCATCATGGTGATGTCACGTTTATCACCAACTTTTATAGAAAAGCTTTGCTTTTTTATAAAAGACACAGGAGCAATTCTTGGCATTAGAGCTTGTACAGTAGTAATGACAATACCATCTGACATCTCAGGCATTGTAGCTAAGAGCTTTATTCTTGAAGAGACAATATCCTGATGAGGGGATAAAGTATCATATGGCAAGGTTTCCCAATCTGAGAAATATTCAATGTCAGTTTTAGGAAGTAGAGCCTTTAAATTGGTTCTTAAGCTTTGAGCATCAAAGCTATCGGCACAAATTACTAATATAGGACAAGATGTACAATCGTGTGTAGCTTGCTCATAAATAGCAGCTATGGCTCCTGTCAAACCTGTAGAATTTAAATTACCAATTGATTTTACGGTATTAGAAAAGGTTGCATTGATGCCACCCTTTATAAGATCTTTTAACTGCATTGTTGTTTGCTTTTATGTTTTTTTGCCTGAACAGTCTTCAATATCTATTTTTTAGCAATATATTGAATTACATGATCTATCAAATGTCACACGATACTATCAGTAAGAATGACAAGATGAATCATCTTGATAATACAAGGTGATAATAAATAACAAGTTGCGTTATACTATTCACAATTTTACATCATTTGTGTGTTAGCTAAAATCTATCGTAGTAAAAACATGCTGTCTTTCTTTAAGAAGAACGAATGATGTTACTTATGCTAGATAGATTAAATTCTGCAAATTGGCACAATATTAGACTGAAAATGAAATACCTAAAAAGTCCTATTTATCTATTAGCTTGGTTTGTGTTTATCACAGCCTGTGCTTACATAATCCCATATTTTTCTAATGATTACCGTTACATGATGATTGAGGGTACTCAAGATCTTGTGTCATCTTTTAGCGACATTGTAGTATCTCAATACCGTCACTACTTTACTTGGGGTGGTAGAACCCCTCCACATGTATTAGCTCAGCTGTTATTATGGGGTGGTAAATATGTGTCAGCTGTAGGTGCTGGTCTTTGTTATTTAGTTTTGATCTACTTAATCTATGTTCAAGCTAAAGGCAAAAGAGTAAATCCATTTAAGCTTTTAATTCTGCCAGTACTTTTTATAACTGTAGCTTTATGGTTATGTCTGAGAGCCTATGGTGAAGTTATCTTTATGTTAGTTACCTCATGTAACTATCTGTATACCACCACCTTCATTTTGGCATTCCTTTTGCCTTATAGATTTTCAATAAATGCGGATAATTGTAAAAAGTCAGTACCTTTTGTAATTATGATGTTTCTGTTAGGAATCATCGCAGGTTGGTGTAATGAGAACACAGGATTTGCTATCTGTGCTGCTAACTTCCTGTTATGTCTATATCTTTATAAGGTAAAGAAGTTATCTTTCTGGCATATCACAGGTTTTGTTGGTACTTGTATAGGCTTCTTAGTTTTAGTATTGTCTCCTGGTAACAATGCTCGTCTTGAGATGATGGAAACAACCGGTAGCTTTAATTACTTCTCCCATTTAGCAGTGACATTGGATATTTTCTTCTTAACCTTGTTAGAAGAATTACCTTTAATTCTGTCACTTGTTTATTTACTCTTTATTGCTTATAAAAATAAATTCTTTTCAAAAGATAAATTTGTTGAATATAAAAATGATTTTATAGGAGTGTTCTACCTCTTTATCTTTGGATTTGCATCATTGGCAATTATGATTTTTTCTCCTAATTTTCCAGCAAGAACCGCAACTCCATTTACCTGTGCTTTGATTGCTTGTATATCAGGTGTTTACTTTATTTTAAAGAAAGAAGATATAAAGGTAATGCCAAAAACATTGACAGTATCTTTATACACTCTATGCTTTGTCTATATTCTAGTTACAGGTGAGAATGCCTTAGGCGGACTTTTAAAGGTAAAACAGGATATGGTGGAGCGTGATTATGAAATTCAACAGCAATTAGATGCAGGAGTAAAAGATCTGGTGGTAAGTCCTTTGACAGTTGAAACCTCTCGCTATATCTTTGTGGCAGATGTTAGAACTAAGCCAACATTTTTTGCAAACGAGATTTTAAGCCGTTTCTATCATGTAAATTCCATTGTCAGAACCTGCGATTTTGCAAAAACTGTAAAGCACTCTGATCTTATTATCTATCAACATTACGGAGAACCTGTATGCTCAGTGAAGAAGCCTTAGTTAAAGCTGTAAAGAGAGCTCTGTTGTCTCAAAGTGATGACGGGATGGTAAAAGAGCTTTTAGTTATCCATGAAAGAGAAAGGCTTTCTCAAAGATTTGAGGCAATAAATAAAATTCAGGGCAAGAGTGCAACTGATTTGATGGAGGATGACGTTTCATCAAGACATGATTTAGTAAAAAAGAAGCTGGCCTTTAAGGTCAGCTCCACTCGTTTCCCTCTGCCAAAATCACTTAGCAGAGGTCCTGTTAGAAAAACTCACAATCGAGGCAATTAGTCCCAACCGTTAGCATCATCCTCAGTTACATCTGAGGATTTTATTTTTGATGAATCTGTCTTCATAGCATTCCATACTCTGTTAGTTATCTTAGTTGTTTTAGCAGGAGTCGGTTGCATAAAGTACATGGTCTTTAGTTTCTCATCTGAAAGCATAATACTGTCATTTGACTTAAGCTCTTCAGATAAGTTGTCCATAGCCTCATCAACTGGTAGAACATAACCTAACTCGTCAGAGAGTTTTCTTGCGTTCTCAGGAGTTAATAGCCAGTCAAACCATTTCATAGCGTTGTCATAGTTCTTTGCGCCACGAGGTACAGTCCAGCTGTCATACCAGAAGATAGAACCTTCTTTTGGAATTACATATTCAATATCGTATTTGTGTTTACCATGTGCAGCTAAGTGTCTGCCTTGAATAATGTCACCTGAGTAACCAATAGCTGCACAAATCTCGCCTGATGCAAGATCTGTTACATAGCGGTTAGACTGGAAATAAGCGGTGTTAGTTGCCAGATTTGTTAAGATCTTTTTAGCTTCTTCGTAATCTTCTGCTTTCTGAGATAAAGGATCTTTACCCAAGTAATGCTGAACAGCTGAGATAACCTCAATAGGAGAGTCAATTACAGCAATACCGCATTTTTTGAGCTTGTCAGAATTTTCTTTTTTGAATAGAAAATCCCAGGAATCAATTTTGTAATCTTTGCCAAAGATCTCTTCAATCTTTTGCTTGTTATAGCCAATACCGATGGAGATCTCAATATAAGGGTAGGCGTAGTCATTGTTTGGATCTAAAGTTGCCATCTTTTCTAATCTTGCATGGTTTAACTTGACCCAGTTAGGAATTTTTGAATGGTCGATTTTTTGTAATGCACCTGATTTTGCCATTCTTGGTACATAGTAGCTTACGACTACAGCTGCATCAAAACCGGTATTACCGGCAAGCAGTCTTGCTTCCTGCAGTTCATTTGAGTCGTATTCCACATAGCTGGTCTTAAGACCGGTATCTTTTTCAAAGTCGGCTACAGTGTGTTCTCCAATATTGTAGCTCCAGTTCCAGATATTTACTTTATCGCTGTTTTCAGCCATCGCGCTATTCACGGTACCCAGACATATGGTACTTAAAAGGCACAAAGACATTAGCTTCATTATCATTTAACCTCAAAATATGTTTAAAAGCCGAATAAATCGGTCCATCCTTAGTAAATCATGCCAATCTCTAGGTGTCAAATTTATACGACAGATATTTACCTGTTTTGGGACTTGCTTACATATGTTTTAACAATGTTCAGAAAAATTTAATTTTGTGAAAAATAAAAAAAGCGTCTTTTTTTGACCTGTGATAAAGTGCATAAAAAATATATTGTAACTTTATCTCCGGAACATGGCAGATAAACGGACCATTACCCATATCTGACTTTTGTTTACAGAAAAATACTGGTTTTTTGCGTCCAAACATAAATATTCATTATTTGATACAGGAATAAGCAATGAACGAACAGAATGAAGAAATTGAAATTGATCTTTTAAGATTGTTTCGTTTCATATTGTCAAAATTCAAAACACTTTTAATCTTAGGAATTGTTTTTGCGGTTCTGGGATTTTCATATAAATACTGTCGTTTTGAGTTTTCTTCAACTCCTCTTGCCGAAGTAAATAATATTTTCACAATTGAAAAGATTGAAAAAGAACCTGATAGTAAAGTTGTAAAGAAAAAAGAGAAAGTTTCATATAACCTTTATAAGGAAGACTATGAGGCTCGTTACTCTGAGTACGAAAGTAAAAAAAGAAATGTTGACCTTCATAAAAAGTTTTTAGAACAGGATTTTGAAAATTTCAACAGAGAACTTGAAACCACTCAAGAGTACATCAGAAATTCAAAACTCTACAATCTTTCCCCTGAAAGTTATTGGGAAAGTGAGTTCTACTATTCTGTCCGTGAAAAAAATGCCAAGATTGCAATGCCAAACATGCATCTGTAAAGAAGGCATTAAAGTCAAAAGAAGAAGGTGAGGAAGAGACTTTTGAAAATGAGTCAACAGTTGTGCGCTTTGCTAACAGACTGCTGCATACACAAAAGTATATTCAGGCCTTTGCAAAAAGCCTTGGAATTAGCATGAATCTTACATAGAAGCCTGTAAGAGAACTTTTCGGTTTCTCTGCAATTGATAGTTATTCTTTTGTCATAAGCCTTAAAGGAGATTCTAAAGAAACTCTTTCAAAACTGGAAAAAGTAAAAGAAGTGTTTGATAAGGAATTTACAGATTTTTACGGTCAGGATTACATCATAAAAATTGTTCCAATTTCTCTTGAGAGAATTTACAACGCAGGTTTAATTAAATTAAAGCGCGATACAGACAATGCAGTGGTAAAACTCAATAATGAAATTGAGAACAAGAAAAATCAGATTTTAAATCAGGTTCAGCCTCTTCCTCCTGAAGATATTAGTTCAAAGATGAAGACTCTTGAAGACTATAAAACCATGAAGCTTGTGATTTTCACAATCGCAGGTTTATTTGGAGGGATCTTCCTTGGTGCAGCATATTTTGGTATGAAGTATCTGTTCTCCGGAAAGATAACCTCAAGTGAATATCTTAAGAATCTGTACGGCTTGAAGAACATCGCTGTATTGCATGAAAGCTCATTTTCAAAAGAAATACCTGACGAAAAAGTAAGACTTGAAAATGCTGTAGAAATCCTGTCTGCTGGTAAAAAGAAAGTTGTTCTAGTTTCAACTCTTGAGGGTAAGGACATCAGCAATGCAACAGAAATTATCAGCACTGCCCTGTCCAGATCAGGTGTTGCCTACGATTTTGTTAAAGATTGCAAGCTTAAGGAAATTACCGACAGTGATGCTGTAATTATTGTAGAAAAGCTGGATGTATCTGTTTTAGATGCTGCACGTGTTGAGATTGAGAATCTCCTTGCATATAAAGTCAGTGTCGATGGTATTGTTTACGCTTAGCAGTCACTACCATACAAAATATTAAACAGTTTTTTGCTTATCAAAATCTGAGATTCAGGCTCTAGATCTTCATGATTGCCTCCATCCTTTTCGAGGATATTCAGAGGCGCCTTTTACGGCTGTGCAATGCAGCCTTTTTTTCACAATACAATCTTCTTTCCTGTAATAATTCCATTCCATATATGTTTCCAATTTTCTATAAAATTCACAAATAAATAGAGATTAAGTGCTGTTTTGCTGTTGCACTGTCATTTCGTTGCACGTTTGTTTCAGCACATGCACAGTTTTCATATAAATCTTATAACTCAGTCAAATCTCAACTCGTTATATTCTGTATAATTTCTTTTGTTTGTCACTGTGATGTCTATTGTTAATTCGTTCTAAAACAACAGGTAAGGATTTATATGGAAAATTTTCAGTTCTGTGTTTCTACAAAATATATCTTTGGTCAGGGTGTAAGTTCTAAAGTGGGACAGACTGTCTATGAGCTTGGATTTAAAAAAGTTTTAATTGTGTATGGTGGAGGTTCTGCTGTGCGTTCAGGGCTGTTATCCTCAATTAAAGAGCAACTTGCTTCATATTCAATTGGCTACACCTTACTTGGAGGAGTAAAACCCAATCCAAGAGCTAATCTTGTGTATGAGGGAATTCAAATAGCCATGAAGGAAAAAGTGGATTTCATTCTTCCTGTGGGAGGCGGTTCTGTAATAGACACAGCTAAGGCGATTTCTTTAGGAGCTGCAGACAGTGAAGGGGGAGATTTCTTTGATTTTTACCTAAGAAAAAGAAAGCCTACTGCAGCACTGAAAGTAGGTGTGGTGCTTACAATTCCTGCAGCTGGTTCTGAAAGCTCAACCTCTACAGTTATAGAAAAAACAATAGGAGGTCAGGTTATCAAATGCGGTTGCTCAAGTGAGCTGAACCGACCTTTATTTGCCATACTGGATCCTGAACTGACTTTTACTGTCAGCAGATATCAGACAGCCTGTGGTGTTACCGACATGATGGCTCACATCATGGAAAGATATTTTACTAATTCTGACGGTGTTGACGTTACCGATAACATCTGTGAAGGGCTGTTAAGAGCAATCATTAAGAATGCATTGACTGTTATGGAAGATCCCCACAACTACAATGCAAGGGCAAACCTGATGTGGGCAGGTTCACTGGCACATAACAATATCTGTGGCGTGGACAGAGAACAGGACTGGGCAACACATCATCTGGAACATCAGCTGTCAGCATTATATGATGTAGCACATGGAGCTGGTCTTGCTGTGATGTTTCCTGCCTGGATGGAGTATGTCTTTAAACATGATGTAATGAGATTTGCAAGATTTGCTTCAGAGGTTTTTAATGTACCTTTCGACTTTGATGATCCGTCTGTAACCGCAAGAGAAGGCATAAATGCTCTGAGATATTTTCTAAAATCAATTGGAATGCCACTGTCTTTTAAAGATATAGGCGCAAAAAAAGAAGATATTCCTCTGCTGTTGAGTATGCTCGGAGTGAATGAACAAAACAGAAGCGAAGGAAGGTTCGTGGTTTTATATAAGAGTGACTGCGAAAAAATATATACAATTGCAGCTGACTGTAAAGAATAAAATAGACTGAAAGCGCAATGATTCATATTCATTTTTTTGCTTTTTGAAATTAAATGAGGCTTATTTTGTGAAAAGTCCAGTTGTGATAATTTCATGAGATGAACTTTTTTAGACTGCAGATAAATCTAGGGAAAATAACATGTTCCAGAGACAGAGATATCTTGAGCTTCTTTCAAGAGAGTATGACAACCGCTATGCGGTTTACACAAAATTAATAAATCTGAAAGCCGTTTTATCTATGCCAAAAGGCACAGAGCATTTTATTTCTGATATTCATGGTGAGTATGAAGCTTTTAAACATATCTTAAATAACGCCTCAGGCGTTATCAAAGAAAAGGTAAGATTAGTCTTTACTGATTACACTAAAGAGCAAATAGATGAGCTATGCACTCTCATTTACTATCCAAATGAATGTCTTTTAAACAAAGAAAAGGACGGTAGCACTGATTTAAACTCTTTTTATACCAAGACCATACTCGATTTAATTGCACTATCAAATTACCTCTCCTCAAAATACTCACGTTCTAAGGTAAGAAAAGCAATTGATGGTGACTTTTCATACATCATAGATGAGTTAATGCATGCTAAATCAGATGATCAAAACTCAAGAATGGCTTACCACCGTTCTATTTTAGAGGCGATTATCAAAACTGGCTCTGCTAAATATTTCATTTTAGAACTGTGTAAACTTATCAAAAGATTAGCTGTCGACAGACTGCATGTCTTAGGCGATATCTTTGACAGAGGTCCTCACCCAGATAAGTGCATGGATCTTTTAATGAAATATCATGATCTTGATCTGCAATGGGGTAATCATGATGTACTCTGGATTGGTGCCTGTTGTGGTTCTGCTTTGTGTGCAGTGAATGTACTTTGTAACAACATCCGCTATAAGAACTTTAAAATGCTTGAGAATGGCTATGGTATTTCTTTAAGAAAACTTGCCATGTTTGCAAATTCTACTTATAAAAATGAAAAGGACTTTCCTGCAGACCATAAAGCCGTAGCCGTTTTGGCTGTAAAACTCATCGGTCAGTTAGTAAAAAGACATCCTGAGTATGAATTAGATGACAGATTAGTGTTAGATGGTCTTGATCTTAAAAATGGTTCGGTTACTTTAACTGACGGTAAGACTTATAAGTTAAAGACAACTGATCTGCCAACAGTAGATAAAGCTCATCCTTATGTATTAACTAAAGCTGAACAGGAAGTTGTAGATGATTTGGTAGCGTCATTTACAGGTTCAGTAAGACTTAATAACCATGTAAAGTTTCTGTATTCTAAAGGTACCATGTATCAGTGCTTTAATGGCAATTTGCTCTACCATGGATGTATCCCATTAGATGAGGATGGCTCCTTTAAAAAGATTAAATGTGACGGTAATGAACTGTCAGGTCGTGATTACCTTGATTTTTGCCAAAAGAAAATTCGCGAAGCTTATACCTTTCGAGATCAAGAGCATTTAGATTTCTTGTGGTACATGTGGACAGGTCCATTATCACCACTTTCAGGTCGCAGAATGAAACTCTTTGAAAGGCTGTTTGTACAAGATGAGTCAACTTGGCATGAGCCTAGAAATCCTTACTACACCTATTATTACGAAGAGAAAACCTGTAATCAGATCTTAAGAGAGTTCTCTTTAGATCCGAACAATGGCCATATCATCAATGGTCACACTCCTATCATGGCAAAGGACGGAGAAACTCCTGTAAGAGCAGGAGGAAAACTTTTAGTTATAGATGGAGGCTTTTGCAAAGCTTATCAGGCTAAAACAGGTATTGCAGGCTATACCTTAATCTATAGCTCACACTATTTGCATTTAAAGGCTCATACTCCTTTTACTACCATCAAAGATGCTATTGCTAATAACAGTGATATTGCGGACTTGCAGGTAATTTCTGTTGAAGATTTTAAACAAAGAAAGATGGTTATAGATACTGATCTAGGACAGAGGATAAAAGAGCTTATCTCAGATCTTGAAGATCTTTTAGAGATGTATAAGCAAGGTCTATTAAGAGAAAGATTGACCGATGAAAAGGGTAATCCTTTTATCTAGATTTTATCTGTGAACCCAATAGAGTCTATTTAAGAAATAATATAGTTCATTTAAAAACGTTAGGTACTCAATTTAAATAACGTTACGATAGTTTATAAAGATCACAAAAATAGCCACGTGAATTTTGAATTTAGGTTTAAACATGAATTTTTTAATTTAAAATTTTCAAAAATTTGAGGTTAATTAACCTTTATAAAAAAATCTTTACAATTAGGCTTGCTTTAAGAGTTTACTAGGTTAATTAACTGGGTTTAATAATCGCAATTATTTAAAATCTTTCTAACTCCTTGTAATAAAGCCATTTCTGAATTAAATCGGTATTTTTTTGCAAAAACATTACATCGGTCTACTAGGAAAAATAGGACCTTATCTATATAATCTTCTTGCTTACGAAAGCAATTATGTTTCAGTTATAAAAGAACAGAAACGTTTACGACAGATAAAAAAATCTGTTTGAACTTAATTAGGAGTAATCATGAAAGAACAGTGGCGCGGTTTTACCGGCTCTCATTGGGTCGATGACGTTAACGTTAGAGACTTCATTCAGCACAATTACACACCTTATGATGGCGATGAGTCATTCTTAGCAGGTCCTACAAAAGCTACCGATAAGCTATGGGGCGAGTTACAGCAGTTACAGCATGAAGAACGCGCAAAGGGCGGTGTTCTTGATATGGAAACAGAGGTTGTTTCTGGTATTACTGCTTACGGTCCAGGTTACATCAGTGCTGATAGCAAGGATCTTGAAAAGGTTGTAGGTTTACAGACTGATAAGCCTTTAAAGCGTGCTTTCATGCCATACGGCGGTATCAAGATGGCAGAAGAAGCTTGCACCACCTATGGTTATACCCCTAACCCTAAATTCCACAAGATTTTCAACGAGTACCACAAGACTCACAACCAGGCTGTATATGATGCATATACTCCTGAAATGAGACTTGCTCGTAAGAACAAGATCATCACTGGTCTTCCAGATACCTATGGTCGTGGCCGTATCGTTGGTGACTACCGTCGTGTAGCTCTATACGGTATTGATTTCTTAGTAGCTCAGAAGAAAGCTGACTTTGCAAACTGCGGTTGCGGTACCATGACTGATGACATCATTCGTCAGCGTGAAGAGTTAGCAGATCAGATCAAAGCTTTAAATGCTATGAAGGTTATGGCTGAGAGCTATGGTTTTGATATTTCACAGCCAGCTAACAACGCTCGCGAAGCAGTTCAGTGGTTATACTTCGGTTACCTAGCTGCTATCAAGACTCAGAACGGCGCTGCTATGTCAGTAGGTCGTGTATCAACATTCCTTGATATTTATATTGAGCGTGACTTAAAAGAAGGTACCTTAACTGAGGAAGAGGCACAGGAGTTAATCGACCATTTAGTTATGAAGTTACGTATGGTTAAGTTCGCACGTATTCCTTCATACAACCAGTTATTCTCAGGCGACCCAGTTTGGGCAACTCTAGAAGTTGCAGGTTTCGGCATGGACGGCCGTCACATGGTAACTAAGAACGATTACCGTTTCTTACATACCTTAGAGAACATGGGGCCATCACCAGAACCTAACTTAACAGTTCTATACACTGAGAAACTACCATTAAACTTCAGAAAGTATGCTGCTAAGATTTCTGTTGATACCTCATCAATCCAGTATGAGAACGATGATGTAATGCGTCCAGTATGGGGTGATGATTACTCAATCTGCTGCTGCGTATCTGCAACACAGACTGGTAAGGAAATGCAGTTCTTCGGTGCTCGTGCAAACTTAGCTAAGGCTCTTCTATACGCAATGAACGGCGGTATTGATTGCAAGACCGGTATGCAGGTTGGCCCAAGATTACCTAAGATCACCTCAGAGTACTTAAACTACGATGAGTTAATGGCAAACTACGACATCGTTCTAGAGTGGTTAGCTGATCTGTACGTTAATGTATTGAACTTAATTCAGTACATGCACGACAGATACTACTACGAAGCTGCTGAAATGGCTTTAATCGATACTGATGTACGTCGTACCTTCGCAACTGGTATTGCAGGCTTCTCACACGTAGTTGACTCATTATCAGCAGTTAAATACGCAAAGGTTAAGCCAATCCGCAACGAGAACGGCATTGCTGTTGACTTTGAGGTTGAGGGTGACTTCCCACGTTACGGTAATGATGATGATCGTGCTGATAAGATTGCAGTATGGTTATTAAGAACCTTCTTAACCAAGTTAAAGAAGCGCCATACCTATCGTAACTCAGAGGCTACAACCTCAATTCTTACCATTACTTCTAACGTTGTATACGGTAAGGCTACAGGTTCATTACCTGATGGCAGAAAGGCAGGCGAGCCTTTATCTCCTGGTGCAAACCCATCATACGGTGCAGAGAAGTCTGGTTTATTAGCATCTCTAAACTCAGTTGCAAAACTACCTTACGAGTATGCTTTAGACGGTATTTCAAACACCCAAACCATCAGCCCAGATGCATTAGGTCACTCAGAGGAAGAGCGTGTTAAGAACTTAGTTCAGGTAATGGACGGTTACTTTAACCAGGGAGCTCACCACCTGAATGTTAATGTATTCGGTACTGAGAAGTTAATCGATGCTATGGAGCACCCAGAGAAGCCTGAGTATGCAAACTTCACAATCCGTGTATCTGGTTATGCTGTTAAGTTCATCGATTTAACTCGTGAGCAGCAGTTAGATGTAATTTCTAGAACTTGCCACAAGGCAATGTAATTTAGAAAAATTACACTATAATCTGTATAAAGAGGGCGCCTTTTGGCGCCCTTTGTCTGAATAAGATAGAATTACTTATAACGATTCAGAGCATCAAGTATCTATCAGAAACTAGAATTTATAGGACACATGTAATGACTCAAGGTTATATCCACTCTTTTGAAACTTTTGGATCTGTAGACGGACCTGGTGTTCGTTTCGTGGTCTTTATGCAAGGTTGCCCAATGCGTTGCCTTTATTGTCATAATCCAGATACTTGGAAAATGAAAACAGGGGAGACTTTCGATGTTGATACTGTAGTCAATAAGGCCATGCGTTATAAAAACTACTGGGGCAAAGATGGCGGCGTTACAGTAAGCGGTGGCGAAGCATTAGTTCAAATTGAATTTGTAACTGAATTATTTAAAAAGTTCAAGGAACTTGGTGTAAACACCTGTCTTGATACTTCAGCAGGTCCTTATAGAGATACTGATGAGTATAAGCAAAAGTTCGATGAGCTTATGAAATACACAGATCTTGTGTTATTAGACATTAAACACTCTGACAGTACCGAGCACAAAAAGCTAACAGGTATTGGTAATGAGAATATTCTAGCCTGCGCTCATCATTTAGATGAACTGCATATTCCTGTATGGATAAGACATGTTTTGGTTCCAGGTATTACCGATAACAATGAGCAGTTGCAGAACGTAAGAAAGATCATTGACTCATTATCAAATGTCAAAAAAGTAGAGGTGCTTCCTTATCACTCTTTAGGTGTACATAAATATGAGTCTTTAGGTATTGATTACAAGCTCAAAGATGCTCCAATGCCTGATAAAGCATCTGTAGAAATTGCTTGTAAGATCTTAGGTGCGCATCAAGATTAAGCAGGATCCTGAGAAAATATTCATACAAGAGACAAATATTTTAGTTTTACATAGCGATCTCTTCTGTAAAAATTCTGAAATGTTTGCATCGGCTAAATGATTCGGATGCAAACATTTACATTTTTAGTCAATTTTTGTCTAATCTCCAACTTATTTCTTCATGTTTTGAAATTGTGTCTTACTATCTGTATTTAACAAAGCAACTTTTACTTCAATTTCTTTACGCTAACAGCACAGCTCTTTCCGGCAAAGGTAACACCATCAACATTTTTTAGAGAAATGCTGATAACAGGATACTGTCCCATGAACTTAGAACAGAACTCTTTATCTTCTAATATCTTGGTGCCTTGAAAGTATTTAAGCTGTAATGAGGTATCAAAAGGCTTTTCAGAATTTATCTTTAAGAAAGACTCAAACATGGTCATGAGCAAAGTCTTACCAAAACGTCTTGGTCTTGTAAACAACAGAACTTTTGTAGAACTTGTAAAAACAGTCTTTAAGTACTCTGTCTTATCTACAAAGTAACAATTACCGTCTTTTAGTTCTTCATAACAGCCAGGATTATCTGGTGTAAGGGTAAAATTTCATTATCGCTCATTTTATTAATTCTGATTTTTTATTGCTAATGCTTAATTATAGTCTGTTCAGTTAGTCAAAAGAATATTTTGAACATAACTCTTAGCATCGATCTTTCTTTATATCTATTTATTTGTATATGAATTTTGCTGATTCTAAAAATCATATTACATTCACAACTCATTAAGTTTACCTAATTTTATTAAAGATCACGATGTATTCAATATATTATTATTAAACACTATATATTTTAATATAAACAACTGCCTATTTACTTGCTAAATAGGTAGTTGTTAAAATTTATGTGCTAGGGCACAGTAGCATTAAAACAGTTCTGCTTTTTACTTTAATCTTGTTGCCTGCGTGATACCTGGTACTCATATAGAATGGAGTTACGTCTTTACCAGGTCCTAGAGATGTATTGATGAACTGGTACCAGCTTTTATCAAGGTGACCTGGAACGCATGGTATTTCGATGGTCAAATCTTCCCAAAAGGCATTAACAAAGATGTAGGCATACATTTCTTGTTTACTGTAGTAGTATAAAAAGCCAATTGAGTGGGACATATCAGACCAATCTGGCTGGAATGGTTTTATACCATGCCACTGGATCTTGGCATTAGTGAGCAATTTGTCTAATTTATGGTGAGGTGTATCATTTACATGCTTAATTTTACCGATTCTGGAAAGACCAATTAGTGTCTTGGTAAAATCAAACATCTCACGCTGTTGCTCATTAAGATCCCAGTTTAAATAGCTAAGCTTATTGTCCTGGCAATAGGCATTGTTATTACCATTTTGAGAGCGCAGTACTTCATCTCCCATACAGATCATTGGAGTACCCAGTGAGAGCATGGTAATTGCCATGAAGTTTTTCACCTGACGAAGTCTTAATTCATTTAAATGAACATCATCGGTAGGGCCCTCAAATCCGTAGTTTGCTGAATAGTTGTTATCATTACCATCACGGTTATGTTCACCATTAGCAAGATTATGCTTGTTTGAATAGCAAACCAAATCGTACAAGGTAAAGCCATCATGACAGGTGATAAAGTTAACAGACTTTTGAGCATCAACCATATGCTCGTTGTAAATATCAGGAGAACCTAAAAGTCTTAAAACAAACTTTTTGACCATACCAGGATCTGCTCTCATGAAGCTTCTGACATCATCTCTGAACTGTCCGTTCCACTCTCTCCATTTAGAGCCTGAAATAGCACCTAACTGATACAGACCGCCTGCATCCCATGGCTCTGCAATTAACTTGGCCTCAGCAAGTCGTCTGTTTGCATCAATAGACAACAATGTTGTGTTGTCGTTCATTGGGGCGCCAAATTTGTCACGGGTTAGAATAGATGCTAAATCAAATCTAAATCCGTCAACATGCATCTTCTCATGCCAGAAGACAAGTGAGTCAATAATCAGGTTTCTTACAACAGGCTGGTTAGCATTTAAAGAGTTGCCACATCCAGAGTAGTTCTGATAATAGCCATCTTTAATGATGTAGTAGCCATCCTTATCAAAACCTTTAAAACAGTAACTAGGACCGTTCTCATCACCTTCAGAGGTGTGGTTGTAAACCACATCTAGGATAACCTCGATGCCGTTTCTGTGAAGGGCTTTGACCATGTCACGGAACTCTTTTACAGGTCCTTCAATACTTTTATCGGAACTGTAGCCTTCGTGTACTGAGAAAAATGCCATAGGACTGTAGCCCCAATAGTTATCCATATTAGGTCTAGCATCCTTTTCATCGAACTGATATACAGGCATGAGCTCTACTGCTGTGATACCTAGCTCTACAAGATAAGGGATCTTTTCAATAAGACCTTTGTAGGTGCCTCTTATCTCATCTGAAAGACCTGAACTTTTATCAGCCGTAAATCCTTTTACATGCATCTCATAGATGATGGTGTTCTCAAGTGAATGGTGAGGAAAAGTATCAATACCCCAATCGTACTCGTCCACATTGATGACAGCACTCTTAGGTGCATATTTAAAAGCAAGCTTCTCGTCTTTAGGTAAGAATCTTTTGTAATCATCAGGGAAGAGTACTCTTTTTCCATATGGGTCAATTAAGATCTTGTTAATCTCTTCTGCCTGAGATTGAGCCTGTGGACTGTCTACAGTTTTTGTTACTCTATAAGCATAGATTTGACCAGCACCTATATTGTGAACAAATACATGCCAAAAGTAGGTGGATTTAAAAACTGTAGAGGACAGATGTACTACATAAGGGGAATCGTCATCTACTGCATCGAACAGTAAAAGATCAATTTCGGCTGCATCTGGTGCCCAAACGGCGAAATTTACACCATCTTTTTCAATAGTTGCACCTAAATGTCTGCAGTGACCTTGTGAAATAATATAATTCTTGTTGCTCACGTATACCGATCCATGATAAAAATTGGTTTATATATTTGTTCATATTCTGAATATAGATTGAGCTTAGTTGAAATCAAGTTCAGTTTAATAAAATGAACTCTCTAATCTTATTCACTTTTTTATTTTGTGCTTATACGCACTTACACAATTGTTGTACTCAATTGTAGCAATCCTGCTTTGAAAACTCTTACAGCTTATTCCTCTTTCTGTGATGAAATTCATCAATAATGCTTTACTTCTAAATTTAAAGCACCGGTGTAAAACATAATTAAAATAAACTAAACAATAAAATCTATCTCAATGTTCATTTTTAGGGCGTAGTTAATCATTATGACCTAAATTATGTTATTTTTGACGGTATGCAAAACAACTATGGATGCAACTGATTTTGCAAAAGTTCTCTTTTACGAGGATCACCATTTCGTTTACCAAAGATGTAAATTGATTAGCAAATTGAGTATGCACAACACAATTCTTCATTGGAGTTTATAGTATGGCAGATTTAAACTACATTGCAGCAGGTCGAATCAACACCACACCTCTCGATCTTAATGGCAATCTTGATAAAATTCTCAAACAATGCGCACAAGCTGTAAAAGAAGGTATCTCCATTATAGCTTTTCCAGAACTTGCAATTTCTGGTTACAACTGTGGTGATCTGTTCTGGCACAGTGAGTTAACAAAAGGTGCACAGCATGCTTTGTTAAATTTAAAGTACTCACTGCCTGAGGGGATAGTTGTAGGTGTAGGTTTGCCTTTAACTGGCTCTGACAATAAGTCTTATGATGCTTATGTACTATTAAAGAAAAGCAAGATCATAGGTGTAAGTGTTTTACACTCATGCTATAACAGCTGTGACTCAAGAGTTCGTTTCTTTAGAACTCCTTGTGTAGATGGTTTATCTTTTAATATAGGATCTGAAATCTTTACCCCAAGTAATACTTTTGACGTCGAATTAAACGGTTCAACTAAAAAAGTGGGTATTTACTTTAATGAAGGTGATTTAGCTTATCTTGATAAGGTAGAGCTTTTAATCTGTCCTGAGGCCAAGCGTTTTGAACTTTTTGATGACAAAAAGCGTGTTGTAGATGCTGTAGCCTTATCTTCAAATCTAAAATGTACCGTTGTAACAACTAACTTATTAGGCTGTGAAAGCGGTTCTGATATCTTTGATGGTCTGTCAATTATTGCTGATGACGGTAAGTTAGTCTCACAGAGTAACTATCTGTCATTTAAGCGAGCTGATTTTGTAACAGCATCATCAGGCATCAGTGAGTTCTTAAATGAGTACGACACTATTGTTAGAGCTGTAGCATTAGGTCAGTTTGACTGGATGTTAAAGACCCGTTCTCATGGTTTTGCATTATCTATGTCAGGTGGTGCTGATTCAGGTCTTTGTGCAACTTGTGTCTGCTATGGTCAGTTAGCAGCACTACAAGAGTTAGGCTATGACGAGTATAAAGAGCTTTTATCTGCATTAAAGTTTGAGGTACCTGCTTTTACAGGTGATAAACAGTCATATGTAAAAGAAAAGATCATGCCTCAGGTCTTAACCACTGTATATCAAGGCTCAGCTGTATCAGGCTCTGTAACCAGAACTGCAGCAGAAAAAGTTGCTCATAACATCGGAGCAACTCATTATGAGTGGTCAATTGCAAAGTTAGTTGAAGATTATGTTGCTATCATCAATGGAACAACACCTGATGATAAGCTTAACTGGGATCGTGACGATTTGACATTACAAAACATTCAGGCTCGTTCTCGTGCACCTGGTATCTGGATGATCGCAAACCGTTATAACAAGCTTTTAATGTCAACCTGTAATGCTTCAGAGGATGCTGTAGGTTATTGCACTATGGATGGAGATACAGCAGGTGGTCTATCTCCAATTGGTGGTATTTCTAAGAGCAGAATTCTAAAAATCAATCAGCATATAGCTGATGATGGTATTGAGGTTGTAAATGGAGGCTTGAAACTTGATGTGCCTGATATGTCATATATTTCAGCTCAGGCTCCAACTGCTGAATTAAAGCCAGGTCAGACTGATGAGCGTGACTTAATGCCTTATGTGATTTTAGATAGAATTCACGTTTTACATCAAGAAGAGCTATTCACTCCACAGAGAATTTTAGATACTTTAGCAGAAGAGTATCAGAATTTCTCACGTGATGATCTAAAGTTGTTTGTAACTCGTTACTTTACAAGACTTGCTGTAAATCAGTGGAAGAGAGAAAGGGGCGCTACCACTTTTCATATTGAGAAGACTGATTTAAATGCAAAATCAGGCTTTATCTTCCCATTACTAAATGATGGTTACAGATCATTGCTTGAAGATCTTAAATAACGTTTAGTACTAAAAAGTCTTAGATGCGCCTAACTTAACGAGTTTTTACTTCAATCAGTTAGGCGTCTTGGAACTTAAGGTCAATTTCAAGAGATCTGAATATGTAATATTGTTTTGTTTTACAATATTAAATTGTTGTCAATTATGATTGTTGTCTGCAATATGCATCTTTCTAAAGCTTTTTGCTAATTGATTTCTTAAATAGGGAAAAGAGATTATTGATGTCCCATTTTTTTTTTGTTCTGCCTCCAAAATTTTCTCAATGAATAATCAATAAGGTTTAACCATTTTTTTTATGTACTTAAAAGAAAGAGATAAAAAAGTTATAATAAAAGGTTACAAGCGTATATGTTAAAAGGTAACTAATGAACAAAAAACACCCAGCTCAAAGACTTGATGTGATCATAGAGCAAGGATCACTATCTCCATTAGCAGGATTGAAGAAATTCTGGCCATTTTTAAAACCATATATCTTTTTAACCATATTAGGTGTGTTGCTTACTATCCCCGTAGGTGGATTAGATGCAGCTGTTGCATCGTTCTTAAAGCCATTTATGGATAACGTAATGGTGGATAAAAATACTGAATTTGCTTTAAAGGTTCCTTTTATTATTATTGGATTTACCTTAGTGCAAGGTATCTGTATTTATACCTCAAATATCGTCAATACCTATGTAGGTTCAAGAATTTCAACTGATTTGAAATTAGCTTTATATAAGAAGTTATTAGTTAGTGAATCTGCTTTCTTTGATAAGAATACCTCAGGTATTGTTCTTTTAAGATTCTGTAATGATGCAGATTCTGCTACTACAGGTCTTATTACTAACGTAAAACTCTTCTTATCGAAGTTCTGGTCCTCATTAGGGTTATTGGCGGTTCTGCTTTGGAACTCATGGCAATTGTCTTTCATTGCCTTAGGTGTACTGGTTTTATTGGTGATCCCAATGAGGATTGCCAGAAAAAAGGTTATGAAGATCATGTCTAAGAATGTTGAGGCTCAGACAAAGATCAACACTACCTATGTAGAAACCTATTCTGGTATCAAGATCATCAAATCCTTTAACCTTATCAAGACTATGTATGAGAAGTTTCATAGAGAAGTTGAGGATATCTTTAAATTCTCTATGAAGATGACAAGAGATACCAACTGGTTATCTCCTGCAATGCATTTAGTTACAGCTTGCGGTGTAGCAGGCGTGCTTTACTATGGTATGTATTTAATTACCACAGGTGTAATCACCTCAGGTACTTTCGTAGCCTTCCTAGCTGCTCTAATCATGCTATATACTCCAATTAAGAGTATTGGCAACAACTATGTTGGTCTGCAAACAGCTTTATTAGCATTAGAGCGTATCTATGTGATCTTAGATGCACCTTCATTTGAAGCTGATGATGGGGAGGGCAAAAAAGAACTTAAAGCCGTATCAAAAGAGATTAAGTTTAACCATGTAAACTTCTCCTATGACGGTCAGAGAATGATCTTAAAGGATGTGAACTTATCTGTACCTGTAGGTAAGAAAGTTGCTTTAGTGGGTAACTCAGGCGGTGGTAAGTCTACAGTATGTTCTTTGATCCCAAGACTATATGAGTTAGATTCAGGTTCTATTACCGTTGATGGTACTGATATCACTGAATTTACCTTATCATCTTTAAGAGACAAGATCTCTATGGTGTTCCAGGACAACTTCCTCTTTGATGGTACAGTTAGACAAAACTTAATGTATGGTAAAGCTGATGCTACCGATGAGGAGATTAACCGTGCTATCAAGAGTGCATATCTTGATGAGTTTGTACAGAAATTGCCAAATGGTATTGATACTGTAATCGGTGAACGTGGTTTACTTTTATCTGGTGGTCAAAAGCAGCGTTTAGCTATTGCAAGAGCAATTTTAAAAAATGCGCCAATCGTAATCTTAGATGAGGCTACCTCTGCTCTTGATAATAAGTCAGAGAAAGTGGTTCAAAGAGCATTAGATAAGCTTATGGAAGGCAGAACTACCATAGTGATTGCTCACAGACTTTCAACTGTTATGGATGCCGATAAGATCTTAGTTATCAATGACGGTCAGGTTGTTGAAGAGGGGACACATAATGAGCTGTTAGAGAAAAATGGTGCTTATGCTGTACTTTACAGATCACAGTTCTCTAAAGCACATCACACTGAGACTGAGAATACATCTTCTTTAGATGATAAATCAGATTCAGATTTGTTATCAGTTGAAACAACATCTAAAGATGTTGTTGAAAAAATAACTAAAGAGTAGTTTTACTGTTTCTCTCTTTAGCTTATTCTTACATATGCTCATATTATCAATGGTGCTGTTGGATTTATAAGTTTATCAACAATGTCGATAAGCTTTTATGGGTAGACTATCGCGGACAGCACCATTCAAGTCTTAAAACATTCAAGTCTTAAAAAGGCCAAGTTAAAATATTTATATTTTTATCAGATCAATCTCTGGGAAAAAATACATTGCTATGCTTTTATTGCAATTAAAATTATTAAATGTGCCCAAATACCTATTCGTTGCGAAATTTTTACGGTGCGAAAATCTTTGCCTGCAATAGATTGGAAGTATTCTCAAACAGCATTTTAGCTCTAAAAACTTGAGTTTTCTTTTTAGAAAATCAACTTTCACTGTATAATCTTTAGTAGGAATAGGAGAAAATAGATATGAAAAATATCAGTTCAACAGGCTCATTTATAAACTTTTATCTAAATAATTACATTTATATAGATAAAACGAAGTATATTAGTGACATTGTAAAGCTTGAAAGAGTTTTTATCTCCCGTCCACGTCGTTTTGGTAAATCTCTTACCTTAGATACCATAGCAACTTTATTTGAAACAGGTGTAGAGCCTTACTTTAAAGGAACCTGGATTTATGACAAGTGGACAGAACCTACCTATCCTGTATTAAGACTGAATTTTTTAAATTTTGATAAAAATTCATTAGAGAAATTTAATAATAAACTTAATTCAAAAATTACCGAATTTGCAGAACTTAATGATGTAACCACCTATAAAGAGAAGAAAGAAGCTGAAGACTCCATTGACCATCTTTTGGAGCAATTAAGATTAGAAGGAAGACAGATAGTCATCTTAATTGATGAGTATGACTGTCAGATGACAGCAAACATCAATAATGAAACTCTATATAAGCAATTTCAAGAAAAAATCAAAAGCTTTTATGCCAACATCAAAGATAAGTTTGCCATTAAGTTTTTAGGAATAACAGGAGTTACCAGATTAAAAGACGTATCAATCTTTTCAGTGGGGTCTGATATCAGAGATATTACCAATGCAAGTGCATATTCTCAAATGATAGGCTTTACTCGAGACGAGATTAAAAAGTACTACATTGATTATTTAAAACTGGCCTCATCCTATGAGAATAACTGCAACGTAGATGAAGTAAACGATGACAATCTTGAATCTTTGTTAGATAGACTTGCCAAGAACTATGATGGTTACTGCTTTGATGAATTCTATAAAAAGAAAGTATTCAGTACATGGTCTGTAAATAGTTTCTTTCAAAGCATTGTAGAAAATAAACTTGTATTTTTCGATGAATATTGGTACGACAACGGAGGTTTGCCATCTATCTTAGTTAACTATTTAAAAACTCATGAGCTAAATGCTTTTGACTATTTAAATAAAGAAAATCCTATAACAATTCCCGTTAACGATTTTATGAATCCAACAGCACTAACTACTATCAATCAGAATGTACTGATGTGCCAGACAGGCTACTTAACCTTACGCTCTGCTTTAACTAGTGGTGATCTTACAGTAGATTTAGGTATTCCAAACGGTGAAATCTATAAAGCCTTAAACAGATTACTTGCCATCAACTTTTATAAGGAAGGTATCTACACTTTAGCTAAAGGTGTAAGAGACCTATTAGATGCAGGTGAGATTGAAGATATCATAGACAGATTCAACTCAGTTATAAATTCAGTCTCTTATGATCATTTTTCTATTAACTGTGAATCAGTGGTTCAGAACTATCTATACCTATTCTTAATAGGTGCAGGTATTGAAACAACAACTGAAAGTCACTCTTCAAAAGGAAGAGCTGATTTAATTATAGAAACTAAAAACAGACGCTTAGTCTTTGAATTAAAGTATGCTCAAAACGAGACTGAGGCAAAGACAAAGCTTAGTGAGGCTGTAGAACAGATTAAAGCGCGTGACTATGGTAATACAGAGCCTAAGAAAGCAGAGATTTTGAGAATAGCAGCGGTCTTTAATGCAGATCCTAAGGTAAGAGCTTTTACCGAATATCAGATTGTACCTTAATAGTATATCTCTTAACAAAGCTGAGGTTATTTTTAGCTACTACGACTAAGTATTTTATCCTTTATGCGACGTAATAGGTGGTGAACGATGATAGGTCACCTATTGTAGTCGGCGCTGATATTTTACTTATTCTTTCAACATCTGTAGCTATAAAAGTCGTCAATATAATTAAAATTAGTCCGTGACTGGAATCATGATATTTTGTAAAATAAGGCCACTCAGATTTTTACGATAACTGTATTAATACATGCAGAACATGACAGCTTTTAGGTTTTAAAGCGTCTTTTACTGTTTACAAGTTCAATTGAAAGCTTGTCAACACAAGATTTAATTAAGCTTAGTTAAGCTTACTTTAAAAGATATTTTTTAAGCCTAATTGCAAAGATCCACACTTATCATGAGCTCATTGTATTTTGCAGTGTATCTCTATATATAAATATATAATCCATCCAAAATGGAGTTGTGTTCATGGACGCTCAAAATACAGAGATAGAGATCGATCTTGTTCGACTATTCAAATTTATCCTCTCTAAATGGAAAGTTTTGCTTGTATCAGGGGTGATACTGTCTGTTTTAGCTTTCTCTTACAAGTTCTATGGGTTTAACTATTCAAAAGTACCATTAGCTCAGATAAATAAACTATTTGATATTGAAAGATTAGAAAAGCAGCCAGATGGCAGGGTAGTAAAGCAAAAAGTTAAGGTAAGCTACGAGCATTATAAAGAAGACTATGAATCAAGATTAAGCGGTTACGAGAATAAGAAAGCTGCTAATGAGAATCAGAAGAAGTCAATCTTAACTGAAATTAAAGGTCTTGAGAGAAGTCTCTCAACTGAAACTGAGTATACTGAGAACTCACTTTTATATACCTTAGATACTGATGAATACTATGAATCTGAGTACTTCATTGATATCCAAGAGCGTAATAAGAGCGGTTCAAGTTCAGTTTTAAGTGTTCCTGCAAATGTAAGCAGTACACAGGGTAATAATAACTCTTCAATCAACTCTAATACAGCTGAGTCAAAGGTAATCAGTTTAGCTTCAAAGCTTGTAAGCTCACAATCTGAATTAGACGAGCTATCATCTCAGTTAGGTATTGCTCATAAGCAGTCACTAAAAGCTGCAAGTGAGTTAATTAAGCTTAATTCTGATGACGGTAGAACAATTGATATTACCGTAAAGGCAAATAATGAAAAGAATTTGGCTTTATTAGAAGGTTTTGTTTCAAAACTTGTAACCGAGTTAAAAGAAGAAATGGGAGATCAGTTCATCATCAAGTCTAAGAAAGTATCATCAGGTGTTGTAAATGGTGATGATATTCAGAACTTAAAGAACTCTGAAGATCTGTTAATCACCTCTTTACAGGCACAGATTACTCAAAAGAATGATGCAATTTCAGCTTTAGTGCAACCTGTGCCTTTAGAGGATAAGTTAATTGAGTTGTCCTCATATAAGATTCAAAAGTACATCATCTTTATCTTAGCTGGTCTCTTTGGTGGTATCTTCATATCATCATGCGTGTATGGTGGTAAATACCTCTTTGAAGGCAAACTAAGAGATAAGAATTACTTAAAAGATCTTTACAACTTAAGATTATTAGGTTGTCTGCATGAGAGCAGCTACTCACAGGTATCAACTGCTGAAAAAGACAAGTTTACTGAACTTGTAAAAATTTTAGTGCAAGGCACTAAAACTATTGCTGTGTCATCATCATTAGCCGAAAACACCATTGAAGACACCGTATCAATCATCCGTGATGTGGCTTTAAATCACAATGTTGAAGTTAAAGTAATTACTGATGAGACTATGTCTGAAATCACTAATTGTGATGGTGTGATTGTAGTTGAGAAACTAGATGTTTCAGATTTAAATAAGGCTTTAGATAACCTTGAGGTCTTAAAAGGCTTTAATGTAAATCTGCTTGGTTTAGCCTTAGCTTAATTATCAACTCCACCATTCTTAGATAACAGGATTATCTAAGAGTCTTAACCGATAGCTGTTCATAGGATAATATCCTTGAACAGCTATTAAATCTCATTTAATAAAACTTCCATCAGCAAAGATCTTATAAGAAGAGAATGGTATAACAAGAAGATCTTGTAAGTAAGTTGCAGTGATTTTCTTTAGCTTTTGATTGATCGTAAATCATAGCTACGATTTGGTAAGTTGATGGTAAATGCTCACTTAAAGCAATAAATTATCGTCAAAGCCATCATCATAGGCACTGATACTATCAACATAAATTGTGCAATTGTAAATCAACCTTATAAATTCAAAATTTGTCTGAACTCTGTCTGGCAACTGTCTATTGCTCAATGGAACACGTCACTGACTTTAGTAAAGTTTTTTATGGCGAAATTATGAATCATCACTAAGTTCACACTTTTAAAGCAAGTGTAAACAAATGAATCATAATTATGTTTTATACAACTCAACAAGCTTAAGCGGTGTTCTTTATATATGGACCCACTTAAACTTGCAAGAGATTTTGATAACTTTTCATAACGTAGTAAATGCAGCTATATATCCGGTCTCTTGTTGAGTATGCACCATTATTGAAGATTCCAGATTTGATGGTTTCTATGCTGTTTCTACCAACATCGATGAAAACGAAATGCCTGTAGCCAAAATCATTGAAGTGAACCGTGGAAGATGGGAGATTGAAGAATCTTTCATGCTCATGAAATCAGAGCTTAAATCTAGACCAGTTTATGTCCGTAGAGAAGAGCGTATCAAGGCTCACTTCACTACCTGCTTCTTAGCTTTACTTGTATTTAGAATTTTAGAAAAGAAAGTGAATACTCTAAGTTCAGAGCTTATCACTGCTCCTGAACTTATTAAGACATTAAGAAATATGAATCTAACCAGATTTGATAAGAAAAAAGGCTTCTACACTGGAGCCTTCACTAGAACCAACATCACTGAAGCTATCCACGCCTTCGCAGGCATTAGGCTTGACTGTGCTATACTCACAGAGTCAGATTTAAAAGATATGATTAAGCTGACTAAAAAGCCCTAAAATAATTTTTAAGGCTCCTTTTACATTACTACATCTGTAAGGTAAATTTACCTTACAGTACAATATGTTAGTTATAAACTGTCAAACTAAAGATAATGATCTTCATACGTTGCACTGTGGCAGGTAATAGATTGCCGTCCGTACTTATACAGTGTTACACTTCCTTAAAGTGTAACACCTGTGAAATTTTCTGTAACTGAGATGCGATTTTTCGATTGTTTACCAAGCTTGAACTCGATTTGAAGAGGGGTAATACTTTCCCTGAAGTATTTGAGGTCTAAATTCAGCAAATATTTTGTAAAACTAACACAAGCGATGAGCAAAACAATCTCATGATCATTGCAAACTTAATTTGAAGATAATTGCAACTTAATTACAAGATCTTCCAACTTCGGCTTTTACCCAAAACTAAGCTCAAAGCCTCAATTAAAAGTTAGTTATGCAGTGACCCTGTATATCTTTAGTTTTAATGGGATTAAAGTTGATAGTGACAATACAGCAAACCAGTAACATGAGATACCTGTTTCGTTCATAATATAGAAGATTACCATTTGGCCGATCAATTTGTATGATAGACCAGCTTCTTGAAGTATAAATAATGGAACTGATATAACAAAATAAACAGACAGAATAAACGGAAGTGTTGGCTTTAAAACAGACCAAATTGACTTAAATACTTTAGTTATTTTGGGCGGAAAGATATTTTTTTTCTTGATATTTTGAAAATATTGAACTAGAGCTATTGAAAGATAAAACAAATAAAGCCATAAGGTTTTGTAAAAGAGTAATTTTAGTATTATTACAAAAAATAAGTCTGTTTCCATTTTTTTATCCTATAAATGAAATCATCACAATTTTACTTAGTTCAACTGAATGATGTGAACCGTCTTCAAAAGTAACTTTTATTTGAGTGTCATTTTCATAAGCTTCTGAAAAATCACTATCAAAATTATGAGTCACGCCGTTGTTATCAGTATATTGACATCTGATTTTTAATTTGTCATTTTTCTTTGAATGGCAGCCTCCTTCTTCTTTCTTTTTTAATTCTTTTTTGTAGACATCTGTTGAAGAAAGCTTTAGTCCAGGTAGTTGTGATATTAATAGATTATTAGTTTCTTCATTGGATGCAGTCAGCATTTTTTGAAGCTTAGGAATCGCAGCCCTGTCTACCTTCTTTCCTTTTTTCTTATAATTTTTCAAAAATTTAAGTACTAATTGTTTATTTTTCTTATAAATCTTTAAGAGCTCATACCCGCATCTTGGTGATGAAGAGATTGTTCCGTCTTTAAAAAATACAATAATTTCTTGATCATTATCTTGTTGAAGTTCTGAAAATGAAGTCATTACAGTTACCCAGTTAGGGGAACGATTAAATGCTTTGGCAACTATGCCTCTTTTAATTTTTCCTAAATAATCAGGATGTTCTTTTTTGTAAGCTTCAATAAATTTTGAGATTGCATCTGATATTTCAAATGCATTGAGATCGGATCTTTCAATATTCTCTGTAACTTGGTCAATTAAAAAGTCAGATTCTTTGTTGTAGTCTTTTACAATGCAGTTTATTGATGTAACTAATTCTTCGTTAAAATCGAAGGTTCCTTTTTCTATTTCATCTTGTTGCCATTGAGCTACAACCTTGGTCGCTCTGAATCTACGCTCTCCTGATACGATAATGTAACTATTCTCGATTTCAGGCTTGTTAAAGTCATCATCAACATGAGCTTTACTTACAATGATAGGATTCTGCAAACCTCTTGATCTAATAGACTGAGCAAGTGAAATAATCGAATTATCAATATGTATTTTTTCATCTTTATTTAGATAGAGCTTGAATCCCTGGTTATGCTCTGATCTTACTTGAGGACGTGCTCTTATCTCTGAAAGAGGAATTGTGGTAATTTGTGCTGCCATATTATGAATATCTCACTTTATATAATTTGTTTTATTATAGATTAAAATAATTCAAAATTAAATATTAATGAGCAATAATTAATATTGCTATAAAAATAGTAGCCATGGCTACTATTTGAATACATTATCAACTATGAAATTATGGTTTTTGATAGTAATTGGCTTAAATGACTAGATTATGCTAAGTTATTGTTGTTACATAAGTGGGGATTTGTATGTCAGAGAATTGTGATATTACTAATTATGATAATTTGTTTTCTGTTCGTCTTAAGACCATTAGAAGTCTTAGACATTTAAAACAAACAGATGTTGCAAAAGCTTTAAATATTCCTCAATCTTTGTATTCAACATGGGAGCGTGGCAGTCACCTTCCACGTTCGTACAATTTCTCAAGATTAGCTCAGTTCTTAAATGTTCCGGTTGATCTTCTAGTCAATGGACCTAAAGAGGGCGTGAGTCTTGAGCAGTGCTTGTCTAAAGACAATTCTATGTGCATGTTGCCGTTAGTTAAAGCCAAAGATCTTAATCTTGAAGCAGATCTTCCTTCTGTACTGGCTAAAGCTCCTAAAGATAATTTTAATCTCTTATCAGGTCTTCAATCTTATTATTCATCAGGGAAGATTTTTCTCTTTAACATAGCTGATGACAGTATGGCTAGATTGTCAGGCAGATCTTTAAATCCTGGCATGCAGGCTGTTATCGTTAATGAGCCTAATGTGCAGACATATCTAAATAAGCCCGTCTTATTAGCTACAGATGACTCTGAAGGTGCCATTATTCGTGAAGTTTCAATTGAACAGCCTTATATCATCTTAAAATCTTGGAATAAAGATTATGATGAGCAAAAGTTAGATTTAACCAAAAGAAAAGTTAATATCTTTGGATACGTAGCAATGGTCTTTTGTAAATTCTATGATGAAACTACAGAGCCTGACGAGCTTGCCTCTGATGTGCTTTTAGACAAGGAAGATAATTAGCTTTTCAAGGTTGCCTGAATCTTAACTATATATTTTTAGTGAGGAAAGCTATTGTAGTGTACAATAAGCTATATACTCTAAACTTTAGATGCAAGACAACGTATCTTAAAAGTAGGGCAATCCTCTTTTCAATCATAAAAATATGGTGCTGCTTTTAAACTTCATACTTGTAACCAATAGGTCACAGTCATCATCTGTAGGCGTTTGACGTGATGTCATTGGTTTAAAGCTGTTGATACACCTTGATTTATGACTTTTAACTAAACTTACAAACAAACATACAAAGATTACTCTTTACGAGGCTTAAATGAGTACTGAAGAAAACAAGAAACAAGGTCTAACAGATGAGGCTGCAACAGTTGATCTTTTTAACATCAATAAACATTTAGACGGTTTATCAAGATTCATTAAAGCCTGTAACACTCCAATGACAATCTCCATTCAAGGTTCATGGGGTTCAGGTAAGACCTCTATCATGAAGATGGTAGAGCATGAGATTGAAAAAGATGTCATTCCAGTGTTCTTTAATACCTGGCAGTTCTCTCAGTTTGATCTAGGTAACTCTTTAGCCTTTTCAATGATTAAGGTGCTTTTAAATAAGCTTCACGATGATGATAGTTTTATAAAGCACTTTACCTCAGTATGCAGTAATGCCTTAACTACTGCTTTAAAGTCTGTATCTATCTATAACATCAATGTAGATCTAAAAAAGTGTACAGAAAAGACTGCTGATGATAACTACGCAGAGCAGATTGAAAATCTGCATCAACACTTTCAAGAGGTAGTAGACCGTGCTTGTGAAAGAGAACATAAAGATAGGGTAGTGATTTTTGTTGATGATTTGGATAGATTGGTTCCATCTAAAGCAGTTGAGTTACTTGAAGTATTAAAGTTGTTCCTAGATTGTAAGCAGTGTGTCTTTGTGCTGGCAATTGATTATGAGGTAGTAATCAGAGGTGCAATTAAAAAGTACGGTTTTGCCTCATATAACTCTGAAAAAATCGATGAAAAAGAAAGCAATCGAGAGTATGAAAAGGGGAAGTCCTTCTTTGATAAGATCATCCAGGTACCATTTAAAGTACCTGTAGCCATTTATGATATTAAGAACTACTTAAAGGATGGTTTTAACTAGATTAACCTTAAGATTGATGATAACGATTTACAAGATTACATCGATCTCTGTGCAAGCTCTATAGGTTCTAACCCAAGATCCTTAAAAAGACTGTTAAATGCCTTTTTACTGCTTACCTTCATAGGTGAAGGTTCGATCGATCTTAATAACAAGGATAAAGCAAAACTCTTGTTTGCTGCTCTGTGTCTGCAACAATACAATGAGAAGATCTATAACCTCATTGTGTCTCATTGTAAATGCGATCTGAATGATGAGGCACAAGTTGATGGCTGTGTGTCTAAATTATATGAGTTGCTTATTAAGCTTAACAATAACAGTAATGCTGCAAAAATAAATAAACAATTTAGAACTGAACTATCAGATCTTGATCTTGAATCACTAAAAAGAGCCTTTTATTCAAATTTCCTAGATGTTGCAAGGATTGAGATTCCAGAATCAAGTGATATTGAATTAAATGATAAAAGTGATATTTCTGAGTCGTCAACTCATGATAGTAGTAATTTGAATGACGTCAATGAGCATGAAAATGATGACTTGGTTTCTGAAATCAGTGAAGACAATAAGAAAGCATTAAAGCAGTTTATTGAGACCTTTGCATTATCAAGTACAACTGCTTCAGACTCACAGGGTAAAGATGATGGTAATCAGTATGCAAGTAAGTATTCAGCAAAACAAATGATGTTTATTTCCCTATGGAATGACTTTATTAAAATTGCACGCAACAACACCGATTCATCTAGCTTATACACAAATTTGGATCCATCTCCAACAGGTTGTATTTTATTTACTTCTGGAATAAGTAAAATTGCTACAATATCACTAACATTGTACCCTCAAAGAAACTTCATAAAAGTTACCTTTATAAGAAAATCTGGTTGGTCTGAGTGGAATAATATGCTTCAAGATAAAGATGCTATTATCAAAAAACTCGGTGAAAAATCTAAATTTGAAAGCAATGGAAAGGGAAACACTGAACTTTCTCAAATTAACAGATTCTTAGGTGTTAATTTTGAAAATAATGCTGATAAAGAAAGAGTATTTGCAGAAGTTGCAAAATACATAGTTGATTTGAGAAATGTTGTGGTTTCCTATATAAAGTAGGCTACATAAGCTCATGTGTTTGAGTTAACTCGTTGCTGAACAGAATAACTCAACAAGTTAATTTTGTGTGTAGTCTCTGAGAGTCCTGAAGAGACGCTATTGTTTTGACGTGAAATTAAGCGATTGATTTTTTATGAGATCAATGTACAAGTCACAACTATTAGTACGAAAATAACAAGATTAAGTTGTTTATCCGTAAAGCCTATGACTTTAGAAACATCCAAAATATGATCGATATGATCTTACTAGGAGGTTCAAATATATTTATTCCACTTTCTAACAGAGGTGGTAAAGGTGTGAAAGTAGCTTAGATTTAGGCTCTAACCGTGTTCTACTTTCAATTATTTAACCATAAATATTCACGAAGAGCCCTATTTAATGTATTTAATCAAAATGCGTTGAACACAGATTTTGTGAGTTGTAAAGATCTTTATATATCAATTTTATTGACATATAAACCTAACTATCATATCAATTTTGTTGACATATAAATCTAATTATCATATTAATCAATTCTATTATGTCAATTTAATTGATATATAAAGTTAATTTACTTTAACTTGTTTCTTAACAAAGAAGGTGCTAATATATGTTTGTAATCAAAAATTGATTGCCTTTATTGAAAGTAATTTTTTTAGGAGTATTTATATGAAGGATTTAAATTATTCTGAAATATATGAGCGTATTTTTGGCTTCTTTTCAGATCTTCCAAATTACTTTATAGCTTACCAAGGAGATAGTTTTCTAGCGATTTTTTTTGCAGTTGTTATTCTTTCATGCAGATCTTGCCTTCTTTTTGAAAAAATTATATCTCATAAAAAGTCTTCTGCTTCCTTTGATTTGCGTAAACCTCGATATAGTGAAGATTTAATAAAAATAATTCTTGCAATTTTTGATATGACATTATTTACACAAGCTATTTCTTATATATTACTATATCTATTTATTATGAATAAAATTAATCATAAGTATAAAAAATTCTACTTTTAAGTTTTCTCAGGTATTATGACTTTCAAAAAAATAGAAGAAATAACAGAGCTAAGTTGTAATCGCAAGATTTTTCTATGTGGACTTCCTTTATACGAAGAAGAAAAGACATTTTTTTCAAAACAAATAGTCCTTTTCAATAAGTTTTCTCTGAGAATTAAATCTTATAAAAGCTACCCATTTTATGACTCGAAGTTTAAATCTTTCAAAACTTTTTCAAAAAAACTAAATAAAGTAATTTCTATTTCAAGTAAAAGAATAATGCTCTGGATAGATCACTCTTTAGGTGGAGGTACTCAAAGCTATTCCTATAATAAATTTAAAGAATATAATGACGAATACGTAATTATTAGATTACAGTATTTTCATTTATACCGTAGTTTTGTCATCTCTTTTCCAAATGGTGAATTTTTTACAGGATTTACCTTGTCGTTTGATGAAGTAAAATCATTATTTGAAAAACTATACATCAATAAGATCGTTTTAAACAGCCTTGTAGCTTACAGAAATATAAATGAAGTTTTAGCTTTTGTTCATGAATTACACCTAACTAACAATAATATTGATGTTACCTATAATGTTCATGACTTCTTTTTTATCTGCCCAAATTGCAATTTGATTTCAGCTGATAATAAGTTCTGTGGTTTTGACACTGATATTAGCTGTGAAGACTGTGTTAATAAATATCAATCATTAATGCCTGAGTATGAATTCAAGCTATTTTATGATGAATTTATAAATATTTCAGATTGGAGAAAAATGTGGCAAAAATCATTGTTAGAAGATGTCTCAGAAGTAGTTTGTTTTTCAAAGTCTTCATGTGAAATAGTGGATAAATTCTATCCTGCAATTTCTTCAAAATTAAGGTTAGTTCCTCATGTTGTACGTCCTTTAAGACAAGTTAAGGTAAACACTCATGATGGAGTTAATATAGCTGTATTAGGTAAAGTAGATACGATTCCAAAGGGAAAAGAATTTATTGAGCTACTGTCTTGTTCAATTGATAAATTCAATAAAGGACTGGAAATCTCGTGTTTAAATAAAGAAATAAATAATTCTCAATACCTAAATCAAAACAATTGCTCTGATAAGCAGGACAATGTTGAATTAAATAAAAAAGTTCAACTATTTTGTATTGGAGATTATGTAAATGCTCCTCAGAATATGACAGTAACAGGTGCTTATAAGAGAGAAGAACTTCCAGATGTTCTAGATAAATATAAAATTGATTTAATCTTAATTCCATCTATATGTGCAGAAACATTCTCATATACAACCAGTGAAGCGATTGCTATGAATGTACCTGTTGCTTGCTTTAATCTTGGAGGTCAGGCAGATCAAGTCTCAGTTTATCCTAAGGGACTCATTTTAGAATTACCTGATAGTTCTGATATTGTATTAGATAAGATCTTAGATTTTCTAAGTAAGTTAAGCTGATTATTGGTATAATTTACAAAATTTCAAAGTTACTTAAGATCTTACAGAATACCTAAAAACTTAAATGAAGAAATTCCTTGTCATAGCTCATGTCTACTACCACGATTTGTGGAACTTACTAGATAGATGTATTCAAAATCTGCCTAAAGATTCATTTGATCTTATTGTTACTACAACAAGTAACATTGATGAGCTCTCATCTAAAGTAAAAGAACACTATCCAAATGCTAAGGTCGAGCTATGTGAAAATAGAGGTTATGACATTTGGCCTTTTATTAAAGTATTGAAGACAGTAAATCTTGATGAATATGAGTTTTTGATAAAGCTTCATACAAAAAGAGATATGGGTAAGACAGTTGTCATTATCGATAAGAAATATTTCTTTAGAGGCCAGTACTGGAGAAATATGCTGTTATCATTCATATCTTCAAAAGAGAATTTTCATAAATGTCTAGAAGCATTTAAAGATCCTGCAGTAGGTATGATTAACAATCATAGACTCTTTGACAGAACAAAAGAAACTACAGATAATCCACATTTAGTTTATTGCCTTAATGAGTCAAGAAAACTATTGTCTGAAGTTGGAATTTCGGCAAAGCCCTGTGATGAAGTAAAATACGTCGCAGGTACCATGTTTATTTGTAGAGCGGCTATCTTTAAGCCTCTTCAGGAAATGAATTTTGATGTAAATCAATTTGCGGTTGTAAACAGAAAAAATGAGAATGATTTAGCTCATGTAATGGAAAGAGTCTTCGGTTGGATTGTCTCTTCTCAAGGCTATTCTATTACAGACCCATACAGCAGCTTTAAAGAAGCATTTAGATTTTTCTTTCACTCTTCATACTGCAGATTAGCGCTGTTTAAATTAAGACACCGTTGGTTTTCTAAGTGTGTGCGTTTCTTTTCAAAAATAGAATATATAGATAACTATCGCTACTTGATTCTGTTTAAGTGCGTAAAAATAAGGATATCTAAATCTGTTAAATGTTAGTTTGAAAGATAATTTTTTAACTCGAATCGATTAGTAATTTTACACTGGTTATCACTATACAAGTTTGAAAACTATTTAGTTTTATCGGAGATTTATGCTTTCTATTATTATCCCTACAATGCAAAAAGATCTTGAAGTTCTAAATAAATTGTTGTTAGAACTTGATGGTGATGATTCTGTAGGGGAAATTCTAGTTATTGATAATTCATGCAAAGGTTTTAAGACTGATTTAAAAAAGGTCAAAGTTTTTGCTCAAAAGGAAAATCTTTTTGTAAATCCTGCGTGGAATTTAGGTATTAAGTTATCTTCAAAAGAAATTCCTTTCTTTGGAATTTTAAATGATGACATTATTTTTCCTAAGAATCTTTTTATAGCTGTTGATAAATTCTTATCTACATCTGATGAAACTGTAGGTCTTGCCGGTATCGACTGTGCTACAAATACCCCTAAGAGTGAATTTGATACATATCCAGAAGATACAGATATTAAGTTTGAAAAGTCAGATAAGATGGCTGGCTTTTGGGGCTCAGCTTACTTTGGTAAAAAAGAGAACTATTTTGAAATACCAAATGAAATAAAGGTATTCTATGGTGATCATTTCCTTTTTAGAAGAAATCAGCAGGCAGGAAGACAAAACTATTTAATCACTAACCTTAAGGTTAAACACCTAGAGTCTTTGACATCTCATAGCTCAAAGTTTATTAAGAAACTTTTTAAGTCTGATAGAAAATATTGCATTAAGTATGATGGTGTTGAGCATCAGCGTCTGACATTCTTACAAAGACTTTTCTCTTTAACTTATTATCATGAGCATTATGTGCTATGTCTTTTAGGTTTAAAGATGAAGTTTAAAGTTCATAAAAAGTAATTGAGTTTTAGTTGTGTTCAAGTATAGCTCCAGACTTTCCAGTTTTGTTTTTTTATTTATCTCAAAGTAAAGATAAAATGAGTTTTAAGAAGATTTTTTTGACAGTATTTATAGCTTACCTTTTGCTATTTCCTGTATATCTGCTTTCAATCTATCTTTATGATCCTAGCCATATTTTCAGAAATCCGGACAATTTGTTCGCTAAAAGTATGAGGCTGCAAGCAAGAGCTTATCTCAATGAAAATCAAAATGTTTCGGGAATAGTAATTGGATCAAGCATGCTTGAGAACACTTCATCAGTAGAGGCTAGTAAAAAGTTATTTCCTGATACTGATAACTTGTTTCTTAATCTCTCTTTAGAAGGTTCATCCTTTGTAGAGCGCAAGTTAGTTCTAAATTATGCTTTTGCAAGTCACGATATTAAAAAAGTAATATATTCGATCGATTTAGCCCCTCTGCATTTTGCTCCAAAAACAAATGATGATTGGCAAAAACTATATGATAGTAATCCTTTTAATGATTTTCTTATCTATCTCAGAAAGGAGCCTCTACAGTGTTTATTAACCTTATCCAAAAGCAAAACTTGTATTGGCTCAAATGTTGGATTGGATAGACCAACTGCTTGGATTATTGATCCAAAATATGCAAATAGTTTTAATGGACCATGCTCATGGCCTATAAAGTCAAAGATCCTTCTAAAAGACAGTTTGTATAATTATCAAAAAACAGATGCTATAAATAGTTATAATCTTGCATACCAAATCAAATATACTGAGGATAATGTTTTCTCACTTACAGATAAGTATAAGAAAACAGAGTTTTATTTTGTAGTTCCACCATATTCTGCTCTGTACTATAAAATTAAGTTTTCATTTGCTAAAGATGAGTATTATTGGTCACGTAGTTACTTAAAATACTTTGTCTCTGAATGTGATAAAAGATCAAACTGTCATTTATATGGATTTGATGATCAAGCATTTGTATCTGATTTAAAGAATTATAAAGATCCTATGCATTATTCTGATAAAATTAATTCTTTAATAATTGATTCCATTGCGATTCAAGAGAATGAGATCAATTCGAATGATCTCAATGATTACTTAGAAAAATCTGAGTCAATTGTAGAGAATTTTGATATTGAAAAAGTGAAAAAAGAACTTTCATCATGTGTGGATTAGTAGTTCTGTCTTAATTGCTATAAGATTTCTTTAGATGAATGAGCTTTGTGTTGTGGTAGCTCCGATAAACAGGAATAAATTTTAGTAATGGTCTTTGCAAGTTTACCTTTTATCTTTTTTATTCTCCCATTATTTCTTACTTTAGATTTTTTATCTCAAAAGAAAAATCTAATTAGAAATTTCTTCATTATCCTAGTAAGTTTATTCTTCTATGTTTTTGATGGTGGTACTCACTCATTAAAGATCTTGTTAGCTTATGGAGTATTAAATTTCTTTTGGGGCTATATCTTAGAGTATGTAAAATCAAAAAATCATATTTTAAAAAATTTAACTTTAATCTTATTTGTTGCAATTAACTTACTGGCTCTAGTTTTCTATAAATACAGCTTTTGGCTTGTAAATCTTCTGCATGACAATGGTGTTGCAGATAACATAACGGCAAAACCTCAAATTCTTCCATTAGGTATCAGTTTCTTTACGTTCCATGCCATTAGTTATTTAATAGATATAAGCAGAGGAGAATTAAACGGAAAAAGTAATGTTGTAAATTTCTTAACTTACTTTTTCATGTTTCCTCATTTGATTGCTGGTCCTATTGTCAGATACAAGCAGGTAAAGGACGATCTTGTAGAAAGAACTTACGACCAGTCACTGTTCTCCTATGGTCTTTACCGATTTATCTTAGGTGTTAATAAAAAGATCCTGATTGCTAACTCTGTAGCTCCTATAGCCAACATGGCTTTTACTTATCATGTTGCAAGTATTTCAACAGCTGACGCCTGGTTAGGTGCTGTAGCATACATGATTCAGATTTACTTTGATTTCTCAGCTTATTCAGATATGGCAATTGGATTAGCTGCTATGGCAGGATTTAGATTTTCAGAGAACTTCAATCAGCCATATTTGAGTACTTCAATTAAAGATTTCTGGAGACGTTGGCATATTTCTTTATCATCATGGTTAAGAGATTATGTCTATATACCATTAGGCGGTTCTAGAGTTCCAACCTATAGAATTTACGCTAATCTTATAACAGTCTTCTTCTTATGTGGTCTTTGGCATGGAGCTAATATGACCTTTGTAATTTGGGGACTTTATAATGGTTTGTTCTTAATTTTAGAAAGATTATTTTTAGGTGATCTTTTAGCTAGAGTTCCAAAGTTAATTACTCACATATATGCCGTATTTGTAGTTTTAATTGGTTGGGTATTTTTTAGAGCAGACAGTTTGTCTCAAGCATTTGATTATTTATCCGTAATGTTTGGATTATCAAATTTAGATAAAGAGAGCATTTGTCAGGCTCAGCTTTTAAACTATATTGCTTTAGTAGTTGGTTGTATTATAGTTTTCTTAAAGTTGAAAGCATTTAACTCTTCTAATACACAAGAAGCTGTTACTCATAACTATACTTATTTTGTTAACTTTGTTTTGATTTTTGTGTCTGTACTTGTATTGTACTTTGGTGCACAGAATCCTTTTATCTACTTTAACTTCTAAGGAAAAATAAATGACTAGGTATTTAAAGTTCTGTCTTGTTTTTCTTATGTTTGCAGTACCAGCAATCGGATTTATCATTACTGACAATAATACAGTGGTAAAAGGTGAGAACAGAGTTATTAACCAGTTTCCTAAAGAATACTCAGATAACTTCTACTCTCAATTAGTCAATTGGTTTAATGATAGGTTGCTGTTTAAATTAGAGGTAAATGAGAATCTGTACGCTGATTTTCATAATTACTTTAATGATTTTAATTTTTCATCAAGTCAGTTTTCTGTTGCAGGCAATAGTGGTTGGTTGTTTGCGGGTGACAGCTCTGATTATGTTTATTCTCAGCATACTAAAGATCTTAAGTTCAATCAAAACCAAATTCAAAAGAAAATTTTTACCTTACAGGCAATACGCGATTCTTTTAAAGGTGATATGTACTTTGTTGTAGGTCCAGATAAACATGGTATTTATCCAGAATTTATGAATCAGAATATATTACAGCCAGGTAAATATAGATTTTTTGATAAAGTAAAGACAGCATTGAAGATCAGTGGGGTAACAGTCATTGATAATTATGAAACTCTAGTATCTTCAAAAGATCCAGATAAGAGGGTATCTCTTTATTACGGTGATGATACTCATTGGAATAAATATGGTGCTTATGTTGCTTTTGAAAATGTCATGAGACTTATAGATCCTACATACATTTCGCAACATTATAAATTTTTATTTTCTCACCATGAAAATGGCGATCTTGTACATAATATTAAGAATCCAAGAAGAGAAATTTTAGACAGTGCTTTAGTTGATAATGTTAGAAAAAGTACTGTAAAGGCAAAAGATCTGTTTTCAAATACGTCAAAAGTAATTAGTTTTGATGTAAATTCCTCTTTAGATTTAAACTATAAGTATGTTAACTTGACTCCAATCTCTGATAAAAAAATTTTTCTAATCACAGATTCATATGGAGTTTTATTTATGCCATACACAGTGGACTACTTTAAGACTGTAATTCATATGAATAGGCGTTTGCACGATTTAGGTCTAATTCTCAATGAGATTAGAAAAGAGCAACCTGACATAGTGATTTATTTAAACGTCGAAAGAGAAGTTGCTGACAGAGTGTTTTAACCACTTGATGTCATGTCAAAAAAGAAAATTGAGATAATTTACTTGAGCTTTTTAGCGCAAAACTACTCTTTTGAAACTTCGTTAATCAAGTATTCGCCAATGATAGAACCACCAAACCTTGAGTAATGAAGAGGATCTTCAAAAACTCCTTTATTTTTTTTGTATAGGGAATACTTGTTATTACCTTCTTTTAGAGGTAAGTTGCGATCTATAAATACTACGTTAATTTGATTTTTGCAGAATTCAATGATTTTTGTGTTGATTTCAGTTGTGTATGTTTCTTCAAAATCGCTTGTAATTTTAAAAAGATCAAAGTTGATGATATTTTTTAAGAAAGAGCTATTCGTATTTACTTTTGACCAAATTACTGCAGTCTTATTTGGGACAAAAGAGCATCCAACAATGTAAAATTTTAAATTTGGACGAAGAGATATCTGTTCATTTAGATCTGAAATTACTGCATCAGTGTACTTTTGTAGTGATGTTTGATTTACTTGTAAGTTGTTTTCTGTGCAATAAGATCTGTACAAGATATCCCATCTTCCGCAAAGAACCACCTTATTTCCATCGCTTAATTTGTTTAAGGTCTCTTTATAAAGCTTGAAGAATGTTTCTTTATCTTCAAGTGAATTAAAGAATATTGTTTTGAGATTAGTAAAATAGCTACCGTAAGCCATCATAGCAGCATGTTCTAATACATATACAGATCTTTTGTTGATATTCTTTAGATAGTAGTCATACTGAATTAAATTTGAATCACCTACAAAGAAAATTTTAGGAGTTTCAGTCTGAAGACCATAATGCCAAACAATCTCATTGCCTTCTTTAAAAGCAACTGATGGAGTGTACTCTTTAGGTAACTCCATATCCTGAGGTTGCTCAATGATAAAGTTAGACAGGTAGTTATTTCCAAAGTTCTTATGGAAGTGATAGTAAGCTACAAAGCAAAGTAAAAAGAGGGTAACAGTTACCTTATAGTCTATCTTTCTCTTCTC